>ENA-OZFL01000690-OZFL01000690.1-human-gut-metagenome-genome-assembly--contig:-NODE-690-length-8213-cov-4.227139_pt1 | contig 8213 bp, 4 predicted proteins | sample MGYA00245108_ERZ653641 | MGnify/ENA primary metagenome ERZ653641 (study PRJEB26926, sample SAMN06165058) | human gut metagenome | biome: ENVO:00009003; feature: ENVO:2100002; material: ENVO:00002003... | reverse complement strand
ATCTACACCGTCTAATTCGTCGGCAGCGTCAGATGTGTATAAGAGACAGCCTTAGAAGCTGGGATTGTGATTTCCTGCTTTGTCTGTGGGTTTCTTCCAACTCTTGCTGCTCTCTCAGAAACCTCGAAAGTACCGAATCCAACTAACTGGATCTTCTCACCCTTCTTCAGCTCCTCAGCAACAACATCTGTGAATGCCTTAACTGCTGCTTCAGCGTCTTTCTTTGAAATCTCTGCCTTCTCAGCTACTGCTGCAACTAACTCTGCTTTGTTCATGTTAAAATTCCTCCTATGGATTCCTATATTATATAATTCGAGTTCCTTCTCTCAAATTACTTACAAATCTATTTATACTTGTTTTCCATCCTTTTGTCAAGGAAAAATGCGATATTTTCGGGCTTTGAGGCACTTAAAAACAACCAAAATTCTGTCCGGAAAACCGTCATTTTGACACAAGCGAACTGGAGGATGTCATACTGGAAATCAGATCCTTGAGTGTCTCAAGCTCTTCCTGCCGGTTCTTGTACTCGCTCTGACTGCCGGAACTCTCCTGGGAACTGCTCTGGCTGCTGCTTTCTGAACTGCTCTGACTGCTCCCCTGTGAACTGCTCTGACTGCTGCTTTCTGAGCTGCTCTGGCTGCTGCCTGTTTCACTGGAATCTTCATCCGCGAGATTGATAACAATTGTCGATTTCTCCGAGTTGACATATAAGTTCCGCTTCCAGGTATCATAATCCGAAGAATATACCGTAATTGTATGGCTTCCATAGGTTAATTTCACCGGCTTCTCATAATCCGTTTCTTTTCCGTCAATTGACAGCACCGCATCTTTTGCATCGATGACAAACTGCACCTTTCCGTAAGACGGTCCTTCGCCTTTTAAGGTGTCAAGATCCACATTTGTAGTCTCTCCACGCGTAATCGTCACTTCCGTACTGCCGCCCCATCCGTCATTGGCTACGCGAAGTTCATAGGTTCCTTCCGGCACCTGAATCTCCATATCCGGTGTAATTTCCGCAAAAATCTTTGTGCCCAGCTGCAAAAAACTTCCTTCAAACAGTTTGGTGTTGGACAGTGCAAGCGTTCCCTGTGCGGTTGTCACACGCACCGCAAGAATGTTTTTATCCCTGCCGACAACGCTTAACGTATCCCCATCCGACAAATCCGTCATCTGGATTCTTTGATCTCCGGAAAACACAATCGTGTCATCCGTATAGCGATATTTTCCATCTCCGATCTTTAGCATGTCCAGATCCGGATTTACCGAAAACCGGGTGATATTGTCGTATACCCATGCCTGATCCGAAATCCGGGCTTCCGTGAGGATTCCTTCGCTGTCTACATCCCCGATGGTCACAAGCAGACCGGGTTCAAAACCTGTCACAGGTGTCCGGTTTCCGTATTTGTCATAAAAACGCGTGCCTGTTCCGTAATAATACCGGTATTCCATTCCATCCGCATACCGGTACAGCTGGAGACTTTCCTGAATCTGATCGACTGCGGTCAGCAGAAACTCTTCGGACTTTTCCGTTTCCGTGGAATTCTCCTGTGTTTCCTGTGTATTCCGGTCTGCGATGGAATGATGAAAATAGGTAACTCCGTCATCTGTCGTCTCCTCCTGCTGTCCACATGCCACAAGCAGACACAGCAAAAAAAGCAGACTCAAATATGTAATTATTTTTTTAATTCTGTCTCTTCTCATATCCTTAGTATAGCTCATTCTTCACAGAAAAGAAAACAAATTTTCCAGAAAATGTTCCCTTGCCGGCTCCGCCGCAATCAGCCGGTTTAATTTTTCAATATCTCTGCCGGATACCCATGCTTTATGCGAGTTACTGTAGTGATTGGATACTTTCCAGAATTTCTCCGGAAACAGAAGCAGCACATGCAGTAGCTGTTTTTCTTCCTTGCACAATTTTCTCTGCTTTTCATAGGCTTCCAGAATGTGTTTCCCCATGTCCGTACTCCAACTGTTTTTTTCCAGAATCTTACGCAGATAGTTTGCCAGATCCACCATCTGTTCTCCGTAAAACAGATTTTCATAATTTACGAGCCTTACCCCCTGTGCTGTACGAAGCATATTATGCTGGTTACAATCCCCGTGACAAAACCCCCTGGTTCCCCCCTGGTCTTTTCGCTCCTGCAGCATCCCGACCGCTTCTTTCGCCTGTGCAATATAATGCGTATACTGTTCCCAGAATGACCGCTCAAACTCGTTTCGGGTTTTTCTTGACTGCACAAAATTTTTTACCAGGATCAGTTCCCGGTAATGCCGGTAATAGAGCACTGCCGGCTCATTCTTTGTATTTTTCATAAAATCCGGAATTTCCGTAACACAGGATGAAACACAGCAATGAAACCCTGCCAGTGCCTGGGCACCGGCAGCTACATCTTTCTCCCGACCTGTCTGGCATTCATTTCCCTCTACCAGATCTTTCAGCCAGAAACGCATGCCACTTTCATCCGTTACCACACACTGCCCGTCTTTTGTCAGACTGACCTGTTCCACCGGATATCCCTTTTCCTGCATGCTGCATAATATTTCGCGCACAAATTTTGCGCGTTCTGCGGATCCCCGAAACGGTGCAAGTACTTTTTTCCCCTGATCCGTCTCACAGCAAAACACACCTCTGCCTTTCGTGATCTGTTTTATTTCTATGTCATATTGCTCCAACATTGCTTCCGGCTGATAATACAAAATGAAACCCCTCCCACATGACTTGAATCTATTTTCATCATATGGAAAGGGTGTCTTATTTATTCCTGTTTTGTCTGTTGCAATTGCAAAGCAAGTGCAAGCAGCGTCTCTTTATTATTCAGTTGCGGTTCATCAAGAACCTGTTCATACAGCGCCTGCAACACTTCTCCCATTTCTTTGCCCGTTTTCATTCCCTGTGCAATCAGATCCCTGCCGTTTATGGCAAGATCCTTTTTCTGCACACACTGGTGTTCTTTTAATATCTCACGATAAGTTTCTTCGTAGGCATCAATATAGGAAAGCTTTTTCTGCCGCTCATACATGCTCTGCGCCAGTGTATCTGCACGCTTTACCGCAAACAGAGCCTCCATATTTTCCACTCCGATCCTGCTGATCGCACGGCGCACATTGCGCGGTGTCACGGCCGGACGGTCATCATGATAGCGCACGAGCAGGCATACGCGTTTTATTGTTTCGTTGTCAAACTTCAACCGCCGCAAAATAACCCGTGCCATTTCCGCACCTTCCGCCGGATGTCCTTTAAAATGATTCTGCCCTTTTTCATCTGTCGTTACACACACCGGTTTGGCCACATCATGAAGCAGCATGGTCAGGCGCAGAATCCGGTCCTGTTGGACTTCCTGCATGGCATGAATGGTATGTTCCCCCACACTGTAACAATGATGTTTCGTAATCTGCGGGGTTTCCATCATCCTGTCAAACTCCGGGAGAAATACTCTGGAAAGTCCCAGCGCATATACCGTACGCATCTCCTCCGGATGTGCAGAGGTGAGCAATTTCACCATTTCGGTCTGGATTCTCTCCGCACTGACTTTCTGTAAATTGTCTGCCAGATCTGCCACAGCCTGTCTGGTTTTCTCCTCAATGGAAAATCCAAGCTGTGCGGCAAAACGCACGGCGCGCAGCATACGCAGCGCGTCCTCTCCAAACCGGTCATGCGGTATCCCCACACAACGGATCACGTGCCGTTTGAGATCCCCCATCCCGTCAAATGCATCCACCAGTCCTGCGGTATCATTATATGCCATGGCATTGATCGTAAAATCCCGGCGTTTTAAATCCTCTACCAGATTTCCCGTAAAAGTCACTGTCTTCGGATGTCTGGCATCTTCATATTCCCCATCGATCCGGTAAGTTGTCACTTCATACCCTGTATGATCCAGCATAACCGTAACGGTTCCATGTGCAATACCCGTATCAACCGTATGGGAAAACAGGGCTTTCACCACCTGCGGTTTCGCGGAAGTTGTAATGTCCCAGTCCTGTGGGCTGCGTCCTAAAAGTGTATCTCTGACACATCCACCCACGGCATAGGCATCATACCCCTCCTGCTGGAGTCTGTGTATAATTTGCTTTACGTGTTCTGGTAATTGAATTTTCATAAAAATGCGTAGTGTCCTTTTTCCCCTGTTTTGACTTTATATAAAATCTCATCTGCGCTGCGGATTAATTCATTAATATCTTCCTCTTTTCTCACATCCCCTGCGCTTGCGATTCCGATGGAACAGGTAATCCGCGATTTTTCGGTCGTCGTGATCGCATGGCCGAGATAATTTTCAATCTGCCGCTGGAATCCCTGCGTGGAATTGATTTTCTCATAGATTCCTTTTGCGATCTGTTCAAGGATTTCCCGGGCATCGGTATTTAAGATCATAATAAATTCATCCCCGCCATATCTGGCGACAAATCCTCTTCCCTTTACCGCCTTGCGGAAAATCTTTGCCATTTCCTTTAAGATCAGATCTCCGACATCATGCCCGAACGTATCATTATAATGCTTGAAATTGTCCAGATCAATAAACATCAGTCCTACATGATGTGTCTCCTCTGACATACTGTAACACTTGATCATCTGCTGGATCTCTTCATACATGCCGGCACGGTTATAAATACCGGTAAGCATGTCCGTAACCGCAGCTTCCTGCAGCTTGCGGTTCATCATATAAATCTTGTCGTTTGCCTCCATGCGATTGATCGAATACTCCATCTCCCGAAAAAGCAGGGAATAGATTCTCAGGTCATCCTCGTTGAGCATGTAACGTTCGATCGAACCATGCCAGTTATCCTTCATGCGGACATATGTGATCAGAAGGCTGGTCAGCTTTCCGTTTTTGAAAAACGGTGCTGCCACAAACGAACATACATCATCTATTCCGAAATAACCGATCGTATCCTGATGTTCCAGAAAACTGTCGCTGATCTTTGATACCGCAAACCCCTGTGGATATTCCAGCATGGTATTTCCGATCGCCGCTATGTCCGCTTCCGTCATCTCACATTTGGTATCGTTATAAAGTACATGGGCACCATCTTCATGGTAACAGATATACAATGCACAATCCAGGCTGAAATGATTCATAAACGTATTGAACGCATTCTGTACCATACCCTCTACGTTGCTTCCGTTCACATCAATCAGTTTCTGCCATGTGGAAATAAACTCCATCTGTCTCCGGGACGTTGCATAATCCTGTAAAAGGCCTTCCTGTTTGATCAGGGCTTCAATTTCTTCCTCCCGCACGGCACACGTTTGCGGATGCTCTCCCAGATCAATTTCCTTCAGGAGATTCATGGGAAGCAGCCGTGCCGCCTGGGAATTAATCTCCTCATGCTGCAAAAGCGTTGCGCGTTCCATCTGGCAGCGCTCACTGCGCCCCATTTCCTCAAACAGCTTCATTCTCTCTTTCCGGAATAAACGATAACTGAAAAACTCATTTCCCTCTGCCTGAAGCAGGAAACGCTCTGCCTGTTCAAAACTGACCAGTACCTCTTCCTTCTTTCCATCCATGCGGTTAATCATTGCCATGGAAAATGTGTATAGAAACATATCCTCATCACACTTGGCATAGTCATGGATGATTTCCTCGTTTTCATTTTCTTTTTCTTTCTCAATAATATAATTCAGGAACTGCCGGCAGTTAAGCAAGTAACGTTCACAGTTAAACCGGTCTTTCTGCATGATGCTCACAAGTGCTAAAAGACCATATAATTTTGACAGATTACATACACGCAGACTGTTAAGATGCAGTTTTTCTATTACCTTCATCGCCATCAGCAGATCATGTTCCGCCTTCGCATAGTTCTCCTGCATAATATAATTCAGTGCACGGTTGTAAAACACTTCCGCAATATCCTCTGGAAGACGCAAATGGTAAAACACCTCAATGGCACGGTTATAATAATGCTCCGCAAGCCGGTTTTTTCCCATGGCACTCAGATTATATCCGATGCCGGACAGAATTCTGCCCTCATAAACATCATCCCTTGATTTCATGAACTGGTATGTACGCACGGAATACAGCATGGCAATCTCATTCATACCATTCGTTGATGCAAGCATAATGTTTTTCTGATATGCATCATATACCAGCTGCTCATTTCCAATCTCTTTTGCCAGTGCCACCCCTTTACTGAAATATAAAAGAGATGCCTCGGAACGGTAGGCCCTTGCAACCATCTCCGGCCGATTATCATATGCATAAATATAAATATGTGCCAGATGATTCCGGTAATTGTTCTGCATCAGCTTTTCAATCAGCCCTTCATGAATCGGGATATCCTGTATACAGAAAAAAATATTGTACCAGCCGGACATACGCGCCATAACAGACAAGAGTTCCGCCTTGAATATCTGTTTCTCATTCCCACTTTTTTGTGCTTCCTCCCGGGCATACTGTGCATACATTTCCGCCTGTTGCAGTTTGCCCTGATACATCAGGCACGTTCCCTTTAAAAAGGAACATTCACTGCGGTAAAACAGATCTTTCCGAACGGATGGCAGACGCATTGCTGAATCAACCATCTCCAGTGCCTTAGAAAGCTCTGCACGCAAAATAGCGGTACGGGTATACAATAGATAAAATTCCCGCAGGGTTATATCATCCACAAAAATATCTTCAAATTTAAGTTTATATTCAAGTTTCTGCAAGTACCATTTTGCCTGGTCACAATCCAGAAACGTAATGATTGTCTCTACCTTTGCAAGCATGTGGCTGTAATTTTTCTCTTCTGCCACATCCTCCGCATTCTCCCGGTTTCTGTGTTTCCCGGAACTTCCAATATGATAAATCTGGCTGCTGTCTTCAAGTTTTTCCACGATTGCATCCCACATGTTGACGGCCATATCCAGCCGCGGCTGCATTTCGTTTACTCCAAGCACAATCCCGATTTCCGTACACGGTTCTGTCAGCAGCCGGTAAATAAGTTCCATGGAACTGCGTCCTGCCAGCTGGAAACGGTTAATTACAATCATAATCGGCCGGTATTCCGTGAGTTTTTTCAGCATGGCAACGATGGCTTCTGTCATGCGCCGCTGCTCATATTCCACTTCATTTAACAACACCCCTTCTTCCCTTTTGCAGATACCATCTTCATAGTACCCTAAAAACAAAGACCGGTGCAGTTCATAAGTTCCGCATTCGCGCAAAAAAGCTTCAAAATCTCCCTTTACAAATTTGCGGAACATGTCACAGATAATGTCCAGAAAAGGCGCATATGCCCCGGACAATGTCTCATATTGCAGTTCACAACAGGCAAAAAAAACGTTATCGTCTTCCTGATAACGTTTTTTATTCTCCAGCCCGGACACAGAAAAGTCATTGTTATAGCTTGCCATAACAATGTTCTTTTCTGCGTTTCCGATTCTGTGATATACCTGTTCTATAACACCATTAAAATACTTTTCAATCATGGCTCCAACCCCCTCTTTGAAATCCATAATCCCGTCTGATTTTTAATATGCCTTGCCCCAATATACCAGCTTATGTGCCGGTTTTCCACAGCATACACAAACATCTGAAATCTGTTCTTGATCATTAAACGGCATACAGCGTGAGGTTACTGCCAGATCTTCTTTGATCTTGTCCTCACATGCCTGATCTCCGCACCACATACCACGGATGAATCCCGGTTTATTTTCTGCAATATCCTTAAATTCTTCGTAATTATGTGCATCCCAGATATGTGCATCACGATGTGCCTTTGCACGCGCAAACATATCTTTCTGAACGGTCTCTAACAGTTCCGGAATCTTTGTCTCGATCTCATCCAGGGAAACCTCAATTTTCTCTCTGGTATCTCTGCGGACAACCACACATTTATTTGCCGCAATATCTTTCGGTCCCAGTTCCACACGAAGCGGAATTCCACGCATCTCCTGCTCAGAGAATTTCCATCCCGGACTCTTATCGGAATCGTCCAGTTTTGCACGGCAGACTTTTCCCAGACGCTCACGCACTTCGTTTGCCTTATCCAATACGCCATCCTTCTGCATCTGGATCGGGATAACCATTACCTGTGTCGGTGCTACCTTAGGTGGCAGAACCAGACCATCATTGTCGCCGTGAACCATGATGATGGCTCCGATCAGACGTGTTGTCATTCCCCACGAAGTCTGGTGTACATACTGTAATTTATTCTGTTTATCGGTATACTGGATACCAAATGCCCTGTCTCTTATACACATCTGACGCTGCCGACGAATTAGACGGTGTAGA
>ENA-OZFL01000687-OZFL01000687.1-human-gut-metagenome-genome-assembly--contig:-NODE-687-length-8280-cov-19.479027_pt1 | contig 8280 bp, 7 predicted proteins | sample MGYA00245108_ERZ653641 | MGnify/ENA primary metagenome ERZ653641 (study PRJEB26926, sample SAMN06165058) | human gut metagenome | biome: ENVO:00009003; feature: ENVO:2100002; material: ENVO:00002003... | reverse complement strand
ACAGGAAGTACCCGCAGCTGCACCGACCGAAGAGGACACCGCCGCACCGGAACCATCTCCTGTGCAACCCGTAACACGGGAAAAAGCGCAGAGGGAAAGTGGACGCCGGAAAAGGCAGGACGAGGACTACAACGAGCTATTCCTGCGCCGCAACGAGATAAAGACCCGCCAATGTGTCTATATCAGCCGTGACGTCCACGGCAAGATCCTCAGAATCGTGAACGACATCGCCGGAGGGGAAATCTCAGTAGGCGGATATGTGGATACCGTGCTGCGCCAGCATCTGGAACAGCACAAGGAGAGAATCAACGAACTGTACAAGAAACAACGTGAAGATCTGATTTGAAAATGGAAAAAGAAATGACACCGAATGAAAAAAGACCACAGCAAGACTGCGGAGGTATGTTTACCCAAGTGCAGGCGAGTGTGGAAATACTGTCGCCTGTCCCGGTAAGCGGCAAATGCAGTGAGAAGGACTATGAACGCCTGTTCATCCGCGACCCGGAAGTAAAGGCACGTGAGGGGAAGATGGCGTATGTGCGCCCGGAGTACCACGAGCGTATCATGCGTATCACCCGTGTAATCGGGCATGACCGGCTTACGCTGTCCGCTTACATCGACCATGTGCTGACGCACCACTTCAACCAGTGCGAAGATGCGATAAAGAGCCTTTATGCCCGAAATTACAATTCAGTATTCTAACCAAAAACGGAAGGATATGAATTACACAATCAGCATGACAGACATTCTGCTGGCGGTATCGGTCGGCTGCAACCTCTGGTTCCTGTTCCTGCTCCTTTACGAGCGCATCATGGACACGCGGATTGTCCGCTTCTTCAAGGGCATTGTCGGATTATGGCGGTCACTGGACGGGAATGAGGCTAAACGCATAGCGGCACACGAGGAAGTCCCTGCGGAAAAGGCGGACATCATCGGCAAGAGCCGTTTCAGGATGGCATCCACCCGGACAACCGCTGCCATACCGACGCAAGAAGCCGCCACTATTGAAAAAGGCATTGAGCTGTCGGAGGAAGAGGCTACTTTTGACGACGGAAAAACGGGAAACGCATCCCGCCCGGCACAAGTCCCGGAGGAAAAACTCGATGAGACCTTCACGAGCATACCGCCGGAGGAACTGGGATACGGGGACGACGAACCGGAAGAGGACGCCTCGGACACGCCACGGGCTTCGGGCAGCAGCTTTGACGAGATTGACGACGCCTGCAAGACCGCCAAAAACCCGGACGCGACACAGGCGGAACGTGAAAAGGCGGCTAAGGTGTTCACCGACATGGAGGGCACGGAGTTGTACGAGAAAATGATGGAAGGCTCTTCGGAGATAGGCATCCGCATCAAGGGGCTTATCGAGATTCGGCTGAAGAAATCTGAAAAGGAGTTCGTCGTGCCGGACAACATCGAGGAGTTCGACATTCGCAACTATGTATGACAACAATAAAAGAAATGAACATGAAAGAATGACATCAACCCACGCGGCGAGGAAACGCAAGGCGCATCCCCATCCGCAACGGACACGCCCACGTCCGTGGAAACAAACGGGCATCCACTAAAACCAAAGTAAAGAAACAAAGTATCAACCGCCCGACAAAGGACCATCCACCCTTTTGACGGCAAAAAACAAGAACAGTTTATGAACAAGAACATCTTGAAAAACAGAAAAGCAATCCTCTCCGCGGCACTTGTCATCGCCGCAACCGCCTCCGCTTTCGCGCAGGGAAACGGCATCGCGGGCATCAACGAAGCCACCTCTATGGTGAGTTCTTATTTCGACCCCGGAACTAAACTGATATACGCCATCGGTGCAGTCGTCGGGCTTATCGGGGGCGTAAAAGTGTACGGCAAGTTTTCATCGGGCGACCCCGACACCAGCAAGACAGCCGCCTCGTGGTTCGGCGCGTGCATCTTCCTGATTGTTGCCGCCACCATCCTGCGCTCATTCTTCCTTTAATAAATAATGTATGGCTGAATACCCAATCAACAAGGGTATCGGCCGTCCGGTAGAGTTCAAGGGCTTGAAGGCACAGTACCTCTTCATCTTCTGCGGAGGTCTGCTGGCTCTCTTCGTCCTGTTCGTCATCCTCTACATGGTCGGTATCGACCAGTGGATATGTATCGGCTTCGGCGCGGCATCGTCCTCCCTCCTTGTATGGCAGACCTTCGCGCTGAACGCCCGGTACGGTGAACACGGGCTGATGAAATTAGGAGCGGCACGGAGCCATCCCCGATACCTTATCAACCGGCGGCGGATAACCCGTCTGTTCAAACGACAACGAAAGGAAGAAAGACAATGAGGAATACATCGAAAATGACAACACTGGAAAACAGGTTCCCACTTTTAGCGGTGGAGCATGGCTGCATCATCTCAAAGGACGCCGACATCACGGTGGCTTTCGAGGTGGAACTACCGGAACTTTACACCGTGACGGGTGCGGAGTACGAGGCGATACACAGTTGCTGGTGCAAGGCTATCAAGGTGCTGCCGGACTACTCCGTCGTCCACAAACAGGACTGGTTCATCAAGGAACGCTACAAACCGGAGCTTCAGAAGGACGACATGAGCTTTTTAAGCCGCTCTTTCGAGCGTCACTTCAACGAGCGTCCGTACCTGAAACACACCTGCTACCTCTACCTGACCAAGACAACAAAGGAGCGTAACCGGATGCAGAGCAATTTCAGCACGCTGTGCCGGGGACATATCATCCCGAAGGAGCTGGACAGGGAAACCACGACCAAGTTCTTGGAAGCCTGCGAACAGTTCGAGCGCATCATGAACGACAGCGGGCTTGTCAGGCTGCGCCGCCTCTCCACCGATGAGATTGTGGGTACTGAGGGAAAGACGGGACTTATTGAACGCTACTTCTCGCTCATGCCGGAAGGTGACACCACCTTGCAGGACATCGAGCTTTCGGCAAGGGAGATGCGCATCGGCGACAACCGCCTGTGTCTGCACACCCTCTCCGACGCGGAAGACCTGCCGGGCAAGGTGGCTACCGACACCCGTTACGAGAAGCTCTCCACCGACCGGAGTGACTGCCGACTGTCATTCGCCTCCCCGGTGGGGCTTCTGCTCTCCTGCAACCATATCTACAACCAGTATGTGCTGATAGACAACAGTGAGGAAACCTTGCAGAAGTTCGAGAAGTCCGCCCGTAACATGCAGTCGCTATCTCGCTATTCAAGGAGCAACAGCATCAACCGCGAGTGGATAGACCAATACCTGAACGAAGCCCATTCCTACGGACTGACCTCGGTACGGGCACACTTCAACGTCATGGCGTGGAGCGACGATGCGGAGGAACTGAAGCATATCAAGAACGACGTGGGCAGCCAGTTGGCAAGCATGGAATGCGTGCCGCGCCACAACACCATCGACTGCCCGACACTCTACTGGGCGGCGATACCCGGCAATGCGGCGGACTTCCCGGCGGAAGAGAGTTTCCACACCTTCATCGAACAGGCGGTGTGCCTGTTCACAGAGGAAACCAACTACCGCAGCTCGCTCTCGCCCTTCGGCATCAAGATGGTGGACAGGCTCACGGGAAAACCGCTGCACCTTGACATCTCCGACCTGCCCATGAAGCGAGGTATCACGACCAACCGCAACAAGTTCGTGCTGGGTCCTTCGGGCAGCGGCAAGTCTTTCTTCATGAACCACCTCGTGCGCCAATATTATGAGCAAGGCGCACATGTGGTATTGGTGGACACGGGAAACTCCTATCAGGGCTTGTGCGGCATGATCCGACGCAAGACAGGCGGAGCGGACGGTGTGTATTTCACCTACACGGAAGATAAGCCCATCAGCTTCAACCCGTTCTACACCGACGATTACATCTTCGACGTGGAGAAGAAGGACAGCATCAAGACCCTGTTGCTGACGCTCTGGAAGTCGGAGGACGACAAGGTGACAAAGACGGAGAGCGGCGAGCTGGGCAGTGCCGTGAGTGCCTATATTGAGCGCATCCAATCCGACCGTAGCATCGTGCCGTCGTTCAACACCTTCTACGAGTATATGCGTGACGACTACCGCAAGGAACTGGCACAGCGTGACATCAAGGTGGAGAAGTCCGACTTCAACATCGACAACATGCTCACCACCATGCGGCAGTATTACCGGGGCGGGCGTTACGACTTCCTGCTCAACTCCACGGAGAACATCGACCTGCTCAATAAACGGTTCATCGTCTTCGAGATTGACAGTATAAAGGAGAATCGTGAGCTTTTCCCCGTCGTGACCATCATCATCATGGAGGCTTTCATCAACAAGATGCGGCGTCTGAAAGGGGTGCGGAAACAGCTTATCGTGGAAGAGGCTTGGCTGTGACATGTAAGTCTTCTGTGTGATTGTTTAACGTTTCATTCCACGGGTTGGAAATAGAATGATTAAACCTGTTGTTTCGTCAACAGTAGCCTATGGGAACGTGCGATATTAAGTAATGAATTCGTGCGATAACAGAACCAACAATGAAGCCCTTCCGAAAGGAGAAGTCAGAACCGTGAGGGGATGACAACTGTCGTTAGTATCGAATGGCAGGGGAGCTAGGCTGAATGGTATGAATAACGTAATGTGAATCGTTGATAAACGTCGTAACTTCGAATGAGCTGCCAATGATACTGGGCTCTAACCCAAAAGGGATGCAGTCGGATAACCTTCTCCATGCTAAGGTTACACGAACATAATGACTGCCGGCGGATAGACGGATTCTAACCCATTCATTTGTCACATATAAGAAACATGGTAAACCCGTATTTCTCCTGTGTAACAGCAGGTAAGCAGACCGTAAGTGAAGCCGAATGGAATGCGGGCAGAGGAATGCGGAAAAAGCGAATGCCATCCTGTAATGGGGTGAATAGAGGTTGAAACATCACCTCACACGAAAGTGGGCTGACTTCTGCATGGTGGTAGTTTTACAAGAAACTTTTAGAACTTATTAAAGAAGAAAAGCAAATGAACGAAATTAAAACATCGTGTGCATCTACTGACCAGAAATGGAATACTTGGGACAGCATAGACTGGAACAAGTGCGAGATAGTGGTTAATAAGCTACAAGCACGTATTGTAAAAGCTCAGAAAGCGGGCAAACATAATAAGGTGAAAGCCTTACAGTGGGTGCTGACGCATTCGTTTTACGCTAAGGCTTTAGCCGTAAAACGTGTTACATCAAACAGTGGGAGTGACACTGCGGGTGTTGATAACGTTAAATGGTCAACTCCAAATGCCAAATTCAAGGCAATCAGTGAACTGAAAAGAAGAGGCTACACGCCCCAACCACTAAGGAGAGTAAATATTAAAAAGAGTAATGGCAAATTGCGCCCTTTGGGCATCCCAACAATGAAAGACAGGGCAATGCAGGCTTTGTATCTGCTTGCGCTGGAACCTGTATCGGAAACAACCGCCGATAGTAACTCTTACGGATTCCGCAAGGAAAGAAGTACAGGCGATGCAAGAGAACAATGTTTTTGTGTCCTTGCAAAGAACGCTTCTCCCGAATGGATTTTGGAGGGTGACATTAAAGGTTGCTTCGACCATATCAGTCATGACTGGTTACTGAACAATATTCCTATGGATAAAGTGATGTTACGAAAATGGCTTAAATGTGGTTTTGTCTTCAATAAGGAACTATTCCCGACCGAAGAGGGAACTCCACAAGGGGGTATCATATCGCCAACTCTCGCTAATATGACATTGGACGGTCTGCAAACAATGCTTGCAGAAAAGTACCACAAGAAATTTGTAAACAGGACAACGACCTATTACCCCAAAGTACATCTTGTACGCTATGCCGATGATTTTATCATCACAGGCAGAAGCAAAGAGGCTTTGGAAGAAATCAAACCATTAGTAGTGGAGTTTCTCAAAGTACGGGGTCTTACCCTATCAGAAGAGAAAACGAAGATAACTCACATAGACGAGGGATTTGATTTTCTTGGGTACAATATCCGAAAATACAACGGTGTACTTTTAATCAAGCCATCCAAGAAAGGCTTAAAGAGATTTATGGAGAAAATCCGAGGTATCATTGATTCCAATAAAGGAAGTAAACAAGAATCTCTAATAAGGCTTCTTAATCCTGTAATTGCTGGGTGGGTAAATTATTATAAGAATTGTGTGGCATCAGACACATTCAGGAAAGCTGATTACTTGATATTTGAAAAGTTATGGCAATGGGCTCAAAGACGACATCCCAAGAAAGGGAAATATTGGATTGCTGACAAATACTTTACACGAATAAAGAATCGTAACTGGTGTTTTGTGGCGAACTTTAAAAAGGGTAAGACTGACGATAAGATTGCTCTCAAAAGGTTGTACGATACAAAGATTACCCGATACGTAAAAGTGAAAGGTGAAGCCAATCCTTTTGACCCTGATTGGAAAGAATATTTTGAAAAGCGCAAGACTTACAAAATGCTCCAGTCGCTCAATGGTAAAAAATCATTGCTGTACATGTGGGAAAAACAGAATCATGTATGTCCCATATGTGGAGAACCCATAAACAAGGAACATCCGTGGGGAACTAATGAAAGAATTGTCGATGGTAAGAAAGTAAACTTCTTAGTACATGACAGTTGTAGAAGAAAAGTCATTCAACTAAAAAAATGTAACAATGAGCTGGTTTCTAATAAATAGAAATTTAACACCGCTTGAGCCGTATGATTGGAAACTTTCAAGTACGGTTCTGAGGGGGGAAAGGGGCAGTAATGCCCCTGACCTACCCGGCAAGGCTCTCTCTTCGGCGAACATGGCTGAATACCTGCGCTATATGTACAAGACGGTCAGAAAGTATTACGGCGAGGCGATAGTGGTGACGCAGGAGGTGGACGACATTATCAGTTCTCCGGTTGTCAAGGAGAGCATCATCAACAACTCCGACTGCAAGATACTTCTCGACCAGCGCAAGTACATGAACAAGTTCGACCAGATACAGGCGTTGCTCGGACTGACGGAAAAGGAGAAAGGGCAGATACTCTCCATCAACATGGCGAACAACCCTTCACGGCTCTACAAGGAGGTGTGGATAGGCTTGGGCGGCACGCAGTCGGCGGTCTATGCCACGGAGGTCAGCGCGGAAGAGTATCTGGCGTACACCACCGAGGAAACGGAAAAAGTGGAGGTTTACCGTCTGGCGGAGAAGCTGGGCGACGACATCGAAGCCGCCATCCGGCAGCTTGCCGAAAGGCGGAGAAACAAGGAATAACTAAAAAACAGAATGTATCAACCAAAAAAGAAAAACGCGTATGAATTTACCAAAAGTGAAAATGCTGCAAGTCAGCAAGTGCCTTATCGGATTGGCGGTCATGATGCTGCAATCCTGCGACGTGGCCGACAACCGCCGCGACATGCTGTGCGGGAACTGGGAGAGCGTGGAGGGAAAACCTGACGTGCTTATCTACAAGGAGGGCGAAGCCTACAAAGTGACGGTGTTCCGTCGTAGCGGTCTGCGCCGCAAGCTCAAGCCGGAAACCTATCTCTTGCAGGAGGAGAACGGCAACCTGTTCATGAACACCGGCTTCCGCATCGACGTGTCCTACAACGAGGCCACGGATGTGCTGACTTTCTCGCCAAACGGGGACTATGTGCGGGTGAAGCCGCAGCCGGGACATCCGACCGAAGAATAACAACCACTAAAATCCAAAGTAACATGAGAACAAGAATAACAATGATTATCTGCCTGTGCCTGCTTTTCGCGGGCAGGGCAAGCGCACAGTGGGTCGTAAGCGATCCGGGCAATCTAGCGCAGGGCATCATCAATGCCTCCAAAAACATCATCCATACCTCCAAGACCGCCACGAACATGGTGAGCAACTTTCAGGAGACGGTGAAAATCTATCAGCAGGGCAAGAAGTATTACGATGCCCTCAAATCGGTGAACAATCTGGTCAAGGACGCCCGCAAGGTGCAGCAGACCATCCTGATGGTGGGCGACATCACAGACATCTATGTGAACAGTTTCCAACGGATGCTCCGTGACGGGAATTTCAGACCCGAAGAGCTTTCCGCAATCGCTTTCGGCTACACGAAACTGCTGGAGGAAAGCAACGAAGTGTTGACGGAACTCAGGAACGTGGTGAACATCACCACGCTCTCCATGACCGACAAGGAGCGCATGGACGTGGTGGAACGCTGCCACTCGAAGATGAAGCGTTACCGCAACCTCGTGAGCTACTACACGAACAAGAACATCTCCGTGAGTTACCTGCGTGCGAAAAAGAAGAACGACCTCGACCGCATCATGGGGCTGTACGGGAACATGAACGAAAGATACT
>ENA-OZFL01000602-OZFL01000602.1-human-gut-metagenome-genome-assembly--contig:-NODE-602-length-9120-cov-12.488362_pt1 | contig 9120 bp, 9 predicted proteins | sample MGYA00245108_ERZ653641 | MGnify/ENA primary metagenome ERZ653641 (study PRJEB26926, sample SAMN06165058) | human gut metagenome | biome: ENVO:00009003; feature: ENVO:2100002; material: ENVO:00002003... | reverse complement strand
AACTCAAGATAAAACACCGGAACGGAGCGATTGCAAGACCGTCTGTCCGTACTTTCTCTCCTTCAAAAGGGTGGAGAAAACATTTTCTACCGGAATTCTACCCTGTTCCCGGCCAGCCCGGAAGCGGCAAGAGCACAATCTTTTTATTGTATGTTTTTTACCATGTTCCTGTGATAGGAAAAGAGGTGCTTCAAAACTAAAATGACAGCTCCGAAAAGTTACGGTTACTAATTATAACGCTTAAAAGGACCATATCAGACTCTTCATCGAGTAATGATACGATCCTTTCTTTAATCTTTTCAGGATGCTCAAATTTCAAATTACAGGTTCATATTATCAAGGACTGAGCTCTGATACGCCTCTTTTCGGTACTACCAGCGCATGGACTCCCTGATGGCTGCTACCATCAGCCGGACTATTCCGGCTATCAATACAAACCCGGTGAATTTCAAGACGGGCCCCAGAAGTCTCATCCTCACCAGCACCACGAGTGCCGCCAGTTGGAGCAATCCCGCCGCAGCCATGATCATTGCAGGCTGCTGCAGAAGCTCCCCGAAGTCTCCGTCCTGTATAGTCCGGACAACCTGCGGCCATCCTTCCTGCAGCCTCCCTGCCAGGCTGTCAAACAGTTCATGCCATTCCATTTTTTCTGCTTTTGAAAGTTTATATATTACTGTTTCCTACTCCAGCTTTCCGGAGCGATATAGAGATAATTGAACGCTTCATCCATTTTTGCGTACTCGGAACCCGGATAGTTCCGGTTGAACAGGTATTCCGTGTCACACCGCAGAAGCTTCCACTCACTGCTTCCTTCCGGCTGGTAATACAGATGTACCATTGAAGCGCAATAACCGACACCGCTGGTAGCATCTCTCGGCTCTTTTCTCTGGACCGGGAACTTGCAGGATACTATCCCTTTCCAGAAACGTACTCCTGCCGCTATGTCAACAGTGCAGCTTCCCAGTTCATCGTACCATTCATAGTCATCAATCTTGTTCTCCTTTTTGGCACTCGGTCTGTAGGAGTTGGATTCCAGTTTGAACTCCCTCTCCCATACAACCTTTACAGTCCCTTTCATGGCTTTCCTGCTTTTGTTTGAAAGCGTATAGACTATATTGAACCAGTCATTATCAGGAACAGGATATGCCAGAAACGTATTGCATTTCTGGTTCTCCAATGTTATCATACGAAGTGCCGGCATATCAGTGGCCGGTCTCACCTCATACATCCATTCCCCGTCATTGGAATTCTGATCGTATCCGTAAGGCTTGAACCAGGCTGACTCCCCGTTCTTTTTGAACAGCACTGCCAGCCGGTATGTCCCCGGCACAGCCTGCACATAACAATACTTGCAGTATCCGTCCCATGCACCGTTTCCGCATTTGATATCAAACGGCTGGTACTGTTCCACAATCCTGTCCCCATCCATCAGCACGAACCGTGCCTGTCCGGCGAAGTCTTCCCCACCTCCACGGTTTCTATACCGCAAAAAGAATCCCCAGACCTTACCCTCACCGGTATAGGTGTCATAGCCATATCCCGTATAATTCGGCCGTATATAAATCCTGTCCGTCCCGCAATCCCTCATGACAATCCGGTCGGTCTTTCCGAAAGTGCTCCAATACTCCTCATCCATCGGCACATGGTCCACGTCCACCTCACAGTTATAACCGGATTTCATATTCAGAGTGTAAGTATAGATCATGCCGGGATTCCACACATGGGTAGGCGGCAGGGCATAGGTGAAATCCCTCCCGTCCACATGTACATTGACAGTGATACCCTCAGCCGTACCCACAGGCATCAGGATTGCCTCCACATATACCGGAGAGGCATCGTCCAGTGTGTAGTTCCCTCCGGCCTTATATTCTCCGGGCTGTCCTGTCGGAAGGAGCTTTCCGGACGTGACATCCATGGACGCAGACAGCCTTACACCTCCAAAAGTGACCGCATCCACCATCCCGTCACCTGTATAATCATTCTTTTTTATCAGGATCCTGACCAGGGAGAGAGCATGCTTCATCACAAGGACCGCGCTCGGCTTCTCAACGCTTACTCCTCCTTCTCCATACATATAATCCTCCTGTGTCGTGATGTCCACAGGTATGGCGGTCATGTCCGTATATTGTACATTATAAGGATAATAGGCGGACACTTTCTGCTCAGCCGTCACCTCCACCTGTTTTCCGGCTTTCCACCGCCTGCCGTCAAAAGTGAAGGGTATGTTCACATCCCCTGCAGCTGTCACTCCCAGGCAATGCCCCTCCTTCCAGTTCTCCACCACGGCCCTCTGTTCCTGCATGTTCTCGATGATAGGGGCGATGCCGAGGTACACCTTTCCCGTATCCGGCTCTTCCGGGTTTCCGGGATTTTCCGGCTCCACTACGGGAGGAACCGGGTCCGGCAGTGGTTCCTCATCCCGGCAGGAACATGTCATGCACGCCATGACCGCCATCAACAAATATCCGAATGTCTTCATTTTCTTCAATTTTATGTTCTTTATTCTTTCTCCACTCTCTCGAAGAATTCCCGTATAGCCTGTGCTATGACCTGCTTCTCCTTCATTCCAGCGTCTACAGCGTATTTCTTCACCTTGCGGTGCAGTTCCAACGGATACTCCAGTGAGGTTCTGGCCAGTGCTTCCCCTTTCTTCCCCTCCTTCGGAGTGGAATGTGTGGGACGGTTTGGTGTTCCGCCCTGCAGAATCTCGTCAATTCCAATAAATTTCCCCATATTCTTTATTTACTTTTATTTGTTGTCAACCATATTCAATCTGGACAGGATCTCCCGGGTAAGGGACCGGTAGTCCGCCGCTCCATTGCTGTTCCTGCTGTAAGATACGACATCCGTCTTTCTGCTCATGGACTCTGCCACCCTGATGGAACGGCTGATGACCGTGGAAAAGACCGTTTCCCCGTACTGTTTCCGCATCGCTTTCAATATCTCCGCATGCAATGTAGTCCTTCTGTCATACTGTGTCACCAGCATGCCGAGCAGGTTCAGTCCCCTGTTGATCTTCCTCTGTATTACAGCAATCGTATCCAGGATGGAAACCAGACCATATAAAGAAGCCACTTCCGGCTGCACCGGTATAATCAGATCGGTGGCGGCCACAAGCGCGTTGACCGTGATCAGTCCGACAGCCGGCGGGCAGTCAAGGAGCACAAAATCGTACCCTTCATCCGTTCTGGCAGCCAGTTCTTTAAGGAAGTTTTCCCTCCCGTATTCGTTCTGCAGAAGATACTCCGCATCCGCCATTTTCCTGCATGACGGGCACAGGGATATATTCTCCTGCAACCGTATCCGTGGAAGCCGCGTTTCCTTGCCATCCACCGCACCATGCAAGGCCGAGAAAACCGTTTCTTCCGGATCTGTCACCCCCAGAGCCGAGGTCAGAGTGGCTTGCGGATCCAAATCAGCAAGAAGGACCTTGTATCCTTTTCGTGCCAGTTCGAACCCCACATTGGTAGTGGTAGTAGTCTTGCCAACTCCACCCTTCTGATTATGGACTGCTATAATTTTCACCATATCTGTTTGTTTTTTAGTGTGTTACGAAGTTAAGGAAAATAATTCTCTTTTCCAATATTTTGATGTTTTAATGCTTTAATATTTATATATTTTAACACTAAAATATTTTGATACCATGATCTCCCATAACAAAGGAACTTTCATTTCTTTTTTCAAAGGAAGACGGATCATACCGGAAGCCGCGGAAGGGCTCTATAATGAACTTCATCCCAGGCCTCCTTTCACACAAAGCCGCAATGCCACCATGAACCAGGCCAGACAAATCAGAGCGGGAACCTGTGATACGAAAGATGCGCATATTAATGCAGAGAAAACAAAGGAGGCATGGCCAAGCAGCAGGACCTGGCGGTTGGATACGTCCTCTTCAAGTACAGAAGAAAAGAATTGGTTTTTACGGTTCAGCCATAAACTAAAAGCTGAATGTTCCGCAGACTTTGCGGATAATACAAGTTCGTTTCTCATACGATGATGTTTATTTGGCATTTTAGGCAGAAAAAAGAACGGCTGCCATTTCCCGTGTCGCCAAACAAACATCATCGTAAACTCCGAAGAGCAAAGATTAATGTGGGAAAGACAGCCGTAGCTTTTGCAAACAAAAATTGCACTTCTACAATATCTTTACCATTTTCGTAAGTTTACGAAAATGATTATATATAGGCATAAAAAAAGCCCACTAAATTGAGCTATATCCGTAACTCATCGGTATTGTTCACAATAATGTTTATTTGGCACTGCAAATATGGGAATAATATTTGGAACAGCCAAAAAAACTACAGGAAAATGACAAAGAGTATAAAAACGTTATACTGGTCCGCCCTTACATTTGTCCCATTAACCATAAAAAAATACACAATGGAAGAAATGGAATTGATACACAAGGTGGAAAACGGGGAATTGGACATGCTTGGTTATGTCATGCTCAACCCGGAATTGAAGGAACCGTTTTCGGACTATGCCCGGGGCAATGGCATCACCTGTCCCACAGCAGCGGATGCGGTGCGTTTTTTGAAGGAATACGAGGAAAGGCTTTATCAGGAACTGCTGCCATGAACGGGAAGGTACTGGAAAGATATGCGGAACTGATGATTGACAAGATCAGGCAGATGTCCGCCGGTGAATGGCAGAAGCCCTGGTTCACCCCCCGTGCCGGCCTGCCACAGAACATATCAGGGCGTCCGTACAACAGCATGAACCGTCTTATGCTCTACATGGAGATGGACAGGATGGGATACACCCTCCCGGTATTCATGACCTTCCGTCAGCTGAAGGATGAGAACCTGATGGTCATAAAAGGATCGCACGCCCTTCCCGTGACTTTTTACGATATCACCGTGAAGCATAAGACGACGGGGGAAAAAATCAGCTTCGATGATTACAAAAGCCTTCCGGAACTTCAGAAGCAGGAATATAAGGTGACTCCCTTCATGAAACATTTCTATGTGTTCAACATAGACCAGACGGATTTCAAGGAAAAATATCCGGAGCGGTATGAGGGCATGAGGGTCAGATTCTCCGGTCCTGCCGTAGCGGACAACGTAAAAGGAAATAGGAACCCCTGGCTGGATAAAATGATAAAGGAACAGAAATGGCTCTGTCCCATAGAACTGAAGGTGCAGGACAGGGCATATTACAGCCCGTCCAAAGACAGGATCGTTCTTCCGACTCCGGGACAATTCAAGGACATGGAATCATTCCAGATGACCGCCCTTCACGAAATGGCCCACTCCACCGGGCATTCCTCACGACTGGACCGCGGCCTGCATCACCCGTTCGGAACGTGCGGATATGCTCGGGAGGAAATCATCGCCGAATTCACAGCTGCCGTCGCAGGCAGGGACCTGGGGATAGCCGTAACTCCGAGAAAGGAGAACGCACAGTATCTGAAAAGCTGGCTGTCAAATTTGAAGGAGGACCCCGGCTATGTCATGAGTGTGTTACGGGAGGCCGGCAAGGCATCCGCCATGATAGAGGAAAGTGTGGAAAAACAGCACACCCTGGCAGACACATCCGCCAGGGAAGAGGACATATCCCCACTTCCCATAAAAGAAGAAGGAAACAACGAAACGGTCTCTTCCGGCATTCTCGATATGTATAACCGCTCGAAAGAACAATATCCGGATGCAATGGCCCTTATCCGTGTGGGGGATGAATACAAGGCATATAATCAGGATGCGGAAAGACTCCATGAGGTACTTGGCGTATGCGCAAGGAAAGCGGTGTCGGAAAAAGACGGCACGCCGGTCATGACAGCCTCGTTCCGTCACGTCGATCTGGATACGCATCTCCATAGTATAATCAAGGCAGGCAGCAAGGTCACAATCAACCATTATGAGAAAGCAGCCGCGCCGGACAAGAGCATGACGCCCCCTCTTCTTTTCAAGGGCGGCCGTCGTGAGATAGAGATCACATCCGGAGGCGCGGTCATACGTACCAACGGGAACCAATATGATGCGACCGGCATATTGAAGGGGCTGGAAAAAGCCGGAATAGATGTCAGGAACATATCCGGCAGCCAATGGGAAAGCATGTTACGGGGCCGGGGGACCGTCCTGAACCCTGCAAAACAGAAAATGCTGTTCTCTATCCGGAAACAGCCCTCCGGCTACGGTGTGCGCATAGCGGACATCAGCGGAAAAATTTCCTCATCAGTTCAAAGAGAATTATGATAACCAAACGCTGAGCCACCGGCATGACGGGCATACATATATGAGAATAACAGATTTTTTTATAAGACGTGCCCAGCTCAGAGAACTGGGAAAAAACCCGCAATTGATCACCGCGGTCGAGAATCCGTCAGAGAAGATGCAGCTGGCCGCCGTCCGGCAGAATCCGGATCTGGTTTCGGTTCTGGACAATCCTACGGAGGAGGTACAGCTGGCCGCTGTCAGACAAAAGGCGGACTGTCTGCTCCAGCTCCGTGAGCCGACAGAAAAGGTCTGTCTGGCCGCCATAGCCGAAAATCCGGAAATGATACGCTATATCCATGAACCCACGGAAAAGATGCAGCTGCTGGTCGTCAGACGGAATCCGGAAATGATCACCCTTCTGGAAAATCCGTGCGAGAGGGCGCAGCTGCTGGCCGTGATGGCGGATCCCGGGCTGATCACCGCCATCGGCAGCCCTTCCGCAAACACGCAGCTCTCCGTTGTAAGGAAGGATCCGCACCTCATCCGGGAGATAAGCGTACCCGACTGGAAGGCCCAGCTGTATGCGGTCGGACAGGATCCGGAACTGATAAGGTTTATCAGCGAACCGGCGGAAAAAGTACAGCTGTCCGTCCTTAACGGGGACGCCTCCCTGATAAGACTCGTGAGAACCCCCACGGAAAAGGCACAGATGCTGGCCGTTGGCAGAAATTCCTCCCTGATAGGCCATATCAAGAATCCCACGGAGAAAGTCCAGCTGATGGCGGTGCATGACAGTCCGGCAAACATCCTGAGGATAAAGAACCCGTCCCGGCAGGCATGCCTGTCATGTCTCGGTTCCGTCATGCCCGGAGGGACCGCAGGCATCCATTTCAAGGAGGACATTTCAGAAGCGGTAAAGAATCTTTTTACCAGGCTCGGGGAAATAGAGGAGAGATATGGAGAGCTTATGCGGGATGCCGGGCATATGGACACCTACGACGCCAGATACGAAGCGACGGAAAAGGCGGAAGCCTACCGTACAAGAAAAATTTCCGCGGCAGTCGGCACGTTCAGGAAAGAGGCGGTCCTGGAAACTTCCGCTGTTCCGGAAAAGACTGTTGTCGTGGAGAAAACGGAAGCAACGGAAGCGCAACCATCCTCCGGAGAAATGAGGTTCAAGGGCGGCCGCCGTGAACTGACAATAAGGAACGGAAGTGCGGTGCTCCGTACCAACGGGGAGAGTTTTGATGCGACGGATATCCTGAAAGACATGAGGGCCCACGGGGTTGACATAGGCAGGGTATCCGGAAAGGCCATGAGCGAGATGTTGAAAGGTAACAAGACCGCTTTGCCCGGAGCATCGGGAAACTCGGTGTTCGCTATTGTCAAGGGACCGGCGGGCTACGGTCTGAAAGCCTTCCAGATCGCCAAACAGGTTCATTCGGCTGCCGCTCAGGAAATATGATTATGATTCAAAGACAGAAGAAAAGAGAAGTATAAAGATGGGAAAAAATATATTGAAAAGATTGATTGACAATCTGTCCGGAGCAGATTTGCGGAGGGTGAGTAAAGATCCGATGGAGATAATGGGCATGGAACATCCGTCCGAGGCAGCCCAGCTGTATGTCGTCAGACAGAATCCGGAGATGATACAATTCATCGGCGCGCCGTCTGAAAAGGTGCAGCTGGAGGTGGTCAGAAAGGACGCCTCCCTGATCATGCTTCTTGATGCGCCATCCGAGAAGGTACAGCTGGAAGCGGTCAGGAAGGACATAGGGGTGTTCCTGTATATCAACAAACCGACGGAGAAGGTAAAGTCCGAGGTGCTGAAGAGTGACAGCGGACAGATCATCTATATGGACAATCCGTCCGGAAACCTCCAGATGCAGGCTGTGGAGAGTGACTGCGGCTCCATCATATTCATTGAACATCCCACCGAGAAGGTTCAGATAAGGGCTGTCACGGCCGATCCGGAGCTTTTCATTTATATCGGATCCCCGACGGAAAAGGTCAGGTATGCGGCGGTCAGCGCATGTGCGGACAATATCATGTATATATCCAGACCGTCTGAAAAACTACAGATAAGTGCGGTGTCACAAGATTGTGAAACGGTCAGATATATAGAGGAACCTTGCGAGAAGGCAGTGATTGTCGCCCTGAAAGAAAATCCGGGACTGTTCATGTACATCCATAATTCCTCCCCATCCAGGGTGATCACAACCCTGGTTGAAAAGGATATGGAGAAAAAGAGAGAGGCGGGAAAACAGGAGAAGGTATGAGAGGAGTGGAATTCCTCTTATTATTTATTTGAAATGAGGTCGTGAACCGACAATCCCTTTTGTAGATATGGAAGGTGTGTCAAAATGCACACCTTCTTTTCATATTTATTCTATTCAACGAAATTTGATAGTATCTTCAGGTACTGTTCATATTCAGTTATCGCTGATGATAGTGCTTAAACAGTACCATGGTTGACACTTGTTTTATAACTATATAAGAGTCTTACAAAAATAATATTATTTTCCTTTCTTTCTCCTTAGAGATTCCCCCTTTAACTCTATCCTGTTGATATTGCTTACCAAACGGTCTATGCTTGCATCAGCGATTGTTGCCGGCTTTCCCAGATAGTTATATCATTGGACAAAGGGAAGTTGTGAAACAACGATTGTGGAAACTTTGTCATACCCTCGACAATGTCTTACGTAGAGATAAACAGGTTTGCCACAAAGAGGAAAATCCTAAATAACTTTCTCATCTGTAAAACCATGTGAAATCACAGTTCCACTCTTGTAATCGGAACGTTCCAAGTAGTTTTTTCATCAAGCCAGACTTCGATTTTTACAGGGGCGTCATGCCAACCGGAGATATCGAAATACTCCATTAAAACTTCGGGAAAGATGACTCATAGTAGTTTAACGTGAATTCGATATAAGAATAAATATATTTTTCCTGTCTCTTATACACA
>ENA-OZFL01000599-OZFL01000599.1-human-gut-metagenome-genome-assembly--contig:-NODE-599-length-9136-cov-12.625702_pt1 | contig 9136 bp, 6 predicted proteins | sample MGYA00245108_ERZ653641 | MGnify/ENA primary metagenome ERZ653641 (study PRJEB26926, sample SAMN06165058) | human gut metagenome | biome: ENVO:00009003; feature: ENVO:2100002; material: ENVO:00002003... | reverse complement strand
TTATTGTAAAGATTACAAATTAATATCATAAACAAATAAAAAGGCTGAATAGTTTAACAAAATAAAGCATTTTTTCCGTCGGAAGCGAAGAATGATTACCTTTGCAACCATGAAGGAACAAGATTCAAATAGTCCTATTATTCACCTCCAGCAGCAACAACTTTTGCTGCGCATGGAATACGAATACGAAAAAGAGGAATTCAAACGCCAAACCGAAAACATGGGAGTTGCCCGGAAAGTGAAACGGGGACTTTGCTGGTATCCTGCCACTCCGGGACGAAGTTACTATAATTCACTGAATCAATTAGTAATAGAAATTACACACACAGAAAATACCGATATAGAACATAATTTTGAGTTCGGCCGTCCCGTATGTTTTTTCCGCCAGTCTGCCGATGGAAAAATAACCTATATGAACTTCACCGCTACCGTAAGCTATGCCGACGAGACACGGATGGTAGCGATAATGCCCGGAGCCGGTGCCGTTATGGAAGTGCAGGAAACGGACAACCTCGGCGTGCAACTTTATTTCGACGAAACATCCTATCGGACCATGTTCGAAGCCTTGGAAGATACGTTACGCTCCAAAGGCAACCGCCTGGCCGAATTGCGGGACATATTGCTGGGAACCTCGAAAGCCGGTTTCCGAGAGCTCTATCCCGTACGGTTTCCCTGGCTGAACTCCACGCAGGAGACAGCTGTAAACAAAGTGCTGTGTGCCCGCGACGTGGCCATTGTACACGGTCCTCCGGGAACCGGAAAAACGACCACCTTAGTGGAAGCCATCTATGAAACCCTGCATCGGGAACCGCAGGTACTGGTATGTGCCCAAAGCAATACTGCCGTCGACTGGATTTCGGGAAAACTTGTGGACCGTGGCGTCAATGTCCTGCGTATCGGCAATCCGACCCGTGTCAACGACAAGATGCTTTCCTTTACCTACGAGCGTCGTTTCGAGAACCATCCGCTTTATCCGGAACTGTGGAGCATCCGGAAAAATCTCCGTGAACTGGGCAGCCGTGCCCGCCGTGGCAGCTATGACGAACGCGAAGGAGTACGCAGCCGTATGAGCCGCCTGCGCGACCGCGCCACCGCATTGGAAATACAAATCAATTCAGAGCTTTTTGATGGGGCACATGTCATAGCCTCCACGCTGGTAAGCAGCAATCACCGGCTACTGAACGGACGCCGTTTCGGCACCCTTTTCATTGATGAAGCAGCCCAGGCCTTAGAAGCTGCCTGCTGGATAGCTATCCGAAAAGCAGACCGCGTGGTGTTGGCGGGTGACCACTGCCAACTTCCGCCCACCATAAAATGCTACGAAGCTGCCCGTGGAGGTCTGGAACGAACATTGATGGAGAAAGTGGTGTCCAACAAACCTGCCGTTGTCTCTTTGCTGAAAGTACAATACCGCATGCACGAGGAAATCATGAAATTTCCTTCCCAATGGTTTTATAATGGCGAGTTGGAAGCCGCTCCCGAAGTGCGTTACCGGGGCATCCTGGACTGGGATACCCCCATCCACTGGATTGACACCTCCGAAATGGATTTCAAAGAAGAATTTGTGGGAGAGACTTTCGGACGCATTAATAAGGCGGAAGCGGACCTGCTCCTATCAGAACTGAAAATCTACATCAACCGTATCGGTGGCAACCGCATTCTGGAAGAAAAAATAGACATCGGCATCATCTCCCCTTACAAGGCACAAGTGCAATATCTCCGCAGCAAGATAAAGGCAGACGCTTCACTCAAGCCTTATCGCAGCTTGTTCACTGTAAATACGGTGGATGGCTTCCAAGGGCAAGAGCGCGATGTTATCTTCATCAGCCTTGTCCGTGCCAACAAAGAAGGACAGATAGGATTCCTGAATGATTTAAGGAGAATGAATGTAGCCATCACCCGGGCACGTATGAAGCTGGTGATATTGGGAGAGGCAGAGACGCTGAAACATCACGGTTTTTACCGGAAGCTATTGGAGTTTATTCAAAATATAGGGAATCAATAATAAAGAAATACCCCCTCCGGTAACACCGAAGAGGGTATTTCACCTATTTATATAAAGCTGATTAATTGTTTTCCGGACGAAGTTTACGAACTGTAACAGCTGTCTGCCACATTTCGCTTTCACGCAAGGCTTTCAATTCTGCATTCAGCTTCTCACGATAATCGGGTTTGGAGTTACTGTCGATAGAAATCTGAGCTTCGTTGCCCGACTTCACACTTGCATACAATTTCTGTACAACCGGCTTGATGGCATCATGAAACGGGGTCATCCAATCCAGCGCACCACGCTGTGCCGTAGTAGAACAGTTGGCATACATCCAGTCCATACCGTTCTTGGCAAACAATGGCATCAAAGATTGAGTCAACTCTTCCACTGTTTCATTGAATGCTTCAGAAGGAGTATGGCCGTTTTCGCGCAATACTTCATACTGAGCCAACAGCAATCCCTGGATAGCACCCATCAATGAACCGCGTTCACCGGTCAAGTCGGAAGTGGCTTCGCGGATGAAAGTTGTCTCGAACAAATATCCCGAACCAATACCGATACCCAGTGCAATCGTCTTGTCAAAAGCCTTACCCGTAGCATCCTGATAGACGGCATATGATGAGTTCAAGCCACGCCCTTCGAGGAACATGGTACGAAGTGAAGTACCGGAACCTTTGGGAGCAACCATAATAACATCAATATCTTTAGGAGGAACCACGCCGGTACGGTCGTTCCAGGTAATAGCAAAACCATGAGAGAAGTAAAGAGCCTTTCCGGGAGTCAAATAAGGTTTGATAGTCGGCCATACAGACATTACAGCTGCGTCAGACAACAGACACATGACGATAGTACCTTTCTGACAAGCCTCTTCGATGCCGAACAAAGTCTCACCCGGTACCCATCCGTCAGCCACAGCCTTTTCGTATGTCTTACCCGGACGTTGTCCTACAATCACATTGAAACCGTTATCACGCAAGTTGCAAGCCTGGCCCGGGCCTTGTACGCCATAACCGATTACTGCAATTGTTTCATCTTTCAAAATCTCACGTGCTTTTTCCAAAGGAAATTCTTCGCGGGTCATTACATTCTCAATAACACCGCCAAAATTCAATTGTGCCATTTTTTGTTTTAATTTTTATTTGTGGCTTACGCCAACGTTGATAAATTTATTTATTTCTCTGTAAATATCACTTTAGAGCGACAGACCACTTCGCTGCCATTCTTTTTCACCTCCACATCGTAAACGCCCTCACCGGCATCATCCATGAACAAAGTCAACTCATCCCCATAATAGCTTTCGGCTACATATGCCATTTCAAAACGACGGATGCGCTTCTCCTTATACATCTCTATCGGGAACAAATCAAGGATATGCTCGATGTAACGGATGCTGTTCACATGCCCGTTAATGTCAATATCACTGTATTTGGCTACCAAAGCAGCAACCGGTTCCTTTGAGGCCACCTTTATCCGCGAAGGTTTTTCTATCGGGCAAGGCTCATCGCAAACATAATCTACAATGCTGCCACTATGAAGAGCCAGCAAATCTGCCGGCTTACGGGTATTCATGCTAATCATCGCCCAAACGGAACGTGCATACCCAATCTTCTTACCCTCCTTATCGATGATAGCGAAATTACGGTCTGTAAAAAGGCGATAGACATTCTCCACCCAAGTCTGAATGGAGAAATCTTCGTACTGATAAGGCATTTCATCCAGTTCGACAGCCAGACGGGACAATACCCAAGTATAATTGTCCTCGTTTAGAGTCGCGATGCCAAAACCGCGGTCGCTGGCATGGAAACCCGCACAATTCAACAAATGGTTGCCTAATACTCCCATTGTCAGCCGTCCGGTAAAGTCGACATGAAACGGTTCGGCAACAAACTTGTAGGTACCTATCTTATTGTTCTCGCTCATCATGATTCTTGGTGTTTACTTTGACGATATTTTGCTTCACGGTCCGCCAGATATTCATTGACACGCTCAAAGCAGCTGGTCGTAATGGCTACGCGACCCGAACGGACGAACTGAAGTACGCAATCCAACTGGCGCAACTCCTCATAAAGATTGGTTATTTCCTCACTCATGCCATTCTTCTCAACAATGGCAAATACAGCATTCACCTCCACAATACGGGCATTGTACTTACGGATTACTTTGGACACCTCCGGTTTTTCTTCCAGCGTAGGGGTCGTTATTTTATAAAGGGCAATCTCGTGCTGATAGATTTCATCATCCGTGAAATAATGGGCTTGCAGCACATCTATTTTCTTGGTAATCTGCTTGGTCACCTTTTCAATGGTATCCTTGTCCGTCCAAGCGGTAATGGTATATTTATGTACCCCCTTGATGGAGGAGGCCGATACATTCAAACTCTCGATGTTTATCTGCCGGCGGGTAAACACAGCCGTCACCTGATTCAGCAAACCGGCAAAGTTTTCCGAATGAACAATGATTGTATATAATGTCTTATCCATGTCTTTTTAAATGAAGAATGATGAATGAAGAATTAAGAATACGGGAATGAAAGAGGTAGATTTCTCTGTGCCATTCTTCATTCTTAATTCTTCATTCTTAATTTATAGTTAGCATTCCAACAACATCTGATTGACCGAACCGCCCGGAGGTGTCATCGGCATTACATTTCCTTCTTCCTCCACACAAGCTTCGAGCAGGAACGGTCCGTCGGTCGCTATCATCTCGTCAATCGCTTTTGCCAGCTCCTCGCGGGTCATTACCCTGCGTGCAGGAATATCATATGCCGAAGCAATCTTCATATAATCCGGATTCATCATCGGAGTAAACGAATAACGACGATTGAAGAACATCGCCTGCCATTGACGAACATTGCCCAGGAAGTTATTGTTCAACAGAATCATCTTCACCGGAGCCTTTTGTTCCATGATGGTACCCAGTTCCTGCAGGTTCATCTGCAAGCCGCCGTCTCCCATGAATACGCATACCGTGCGGTCCGGACGTCCAAAAGTGGCACCGATAGCTGCCGGAAGGCCGAAGCCCATAGTACCCAGGCCACCGGAAGTAACAATGCTACGTTCCTTGCTGTATTTGAAATAACGGGCGGACATCATCTGATTCTGGCCGACATCAGTCACCAATATCGCCCCGTTATGGGTAGCCTCACTCACAGCACGCACTACCTCACCCATGCTTAGCGCTTTTCCTGCCGGATGTAATTCCGGACGGATTACCTTTTCCTCTTCCACTTCCTCGTATTGCCGGAAACTGTCAATCCATTCCTGATGGTTGGCGGGTTCCAGCAATTGGGTAACGGCAGCCAGTGTCTCTTTGCAATCGCCCAGAACAGCAACATCGGTTTTTACATTCTTATCTATTTCGGCAGGGTCAATATCAAAGTGGATAATCTTCGCCTGCTTGGCATATGTTTCCAATTTACCCGTCACACGGTCATCAAAGCGCATGCCTACGGCGATAAGGACATCACATTTATTGGTATTGATATTGGGCCCCAGGTTACCGTGCATACCAAGCATTCCTTTGTTCAACGGATGGTCCGTAGGCAAGGCAGAAAGTCCCAATAAAGTGCATCCGGCAGGCATTCCGGCTTTCTCAATGAAAGCACGAAGCTCTTGCTGGGCTTCTCCCAGCTCCACGCCTTGTCCTACCAGCACCAAAGGCCGTTCCGCACCATTTATTAATTCAGCAGCCTGCCGTATGGCCTCCGGCTCCATTTCGGGAACGGGAAGATAGCTACGGACATAGTCCACCTTAGTAGGCGCATATTCTGTTTTCTCCACTTGGGCGTTTTTAGCAAAATCCAGCACGACCGGTCCCGGACGTCCGCTCTTTGCCACATAGAAAGCACGTGCCACTGCCCAGGCCACATCTTCTGCACGACGAATCTGGTAACTCCATTTCGTGATAGGCTGAGTAATGCCTACCAAGTCCACTTCCTGAAATGCATCCGTACCCAAAAAGTTCGTCCCTACCTGGCCGGCAATGACAACGATAGGCGTACTGTCAATCATGGCATCTGCAATGCCCGTGATAGTATTGGTAGCACCCGGTCCACTGGTAACCAGACAAACGCCAACCTCGCCTGATACACGTGCAAAGCCTTGTGCCGCATGGGTTGCTCCTTGTTCATGGCGAACCAAGATGTGGTTCAATTCCTTCCGGTGGTCGTATAAGGCATCGAATACCGGCATGATGCTCCCTCCCGGATAGCCGAAAATGGTCTTTACCCCCTGATGCTCCAGAGAACGCATCAATGCTTCTGCGCCTGTTATTAGAGCCTCACCCCGACCCTCTCCTTGGGAGAGGGAGGAAAAGTTACTCTTTTTATTATTATCAGCCATACTTTATCTTTTTATTAAAAACTTCGGAAATTTGTATCATTCCCTCCTCCCCTCTCTTTCGGAGAGGGATCGGGGGTGAGGCCTTTAATCAATCAGCCTCACAGCCCCTTTGTCAGCGGAACTCACCATACTGGCATATGCTTTCAATGCTTTGGAGACTTCACGGTTGCGGGTTACCGGAGTCATAGGGCGTGCTGCAAGCTCTTCATCCGTCAACTTCACATTGATAGAACGGTTCGGTATATCAATTTCGATAATGTCCCCATCCTTAATCTTGCCGATATTACCACCGGCAGCCGCTTCGGGAGAAACATGTCCGATACTTAGTCCGGAAGTACCACCACTGAAACGCCCGTCGGTAATCAATGCACACTCCTTACCCAGATGGCGGGATTTGATATAAGAAGTAGGATAAAGCATCTCTTGCATACCCGGTCCACCTTTCGGCCCTTCGTGAGTGATGACGACGACGTCTCCACTGACCACCTTTCCACCCAGAATACCGTCACAAGCCGCATCTTGTGAGTCGAAGACTTTCGCTGGCCCCGTAAATTTCCAGATACTCTCGTCTACACCGGCAGTCTTGACAACGCAACCGTCCTGAGCTATATTTCCCTTCAAAACCGCCAGACCGCCATCCTTGCTGTATGCATGTTCCAAATCACGGATACAACCGGTCGCACGGTCCGTATCGAGTTCCTTATAAGACGCATTTTGTGAGCCGAGTACCAGATTGAACTTTCCGGCTGCCGCACTGGAGTATTTCTTGATTGCCTCTTTACATACATTAGAGCTGGTAATACTATACCGGTCGATTGCCTCTGCCAACGTCATTCCATCCACACGGCGGACATTCGTATCGACCAATCCGCCCTTGGCTAGCTCATCCATGATGGCAATGATGCCACCGGCACGGTTAACGTCTTGTACATGATACTTTTGGGTATTGGGAGCCACCTTGCATAAGCAGGGGGTCTTGCGGGAGAGCATGTCAATGTCATCCATCTTAAAATCCGCTCCGGCTTCGTGAGCCACAGCCAACAAATGGAGTACTGTATTAGTAGAACCGCCCATCGCAATATCCAGCGTCATGGCATTCAAAAATGCCTCGCGGGTAGCAATACTGCGCGGGAGTACACTCTCATCCCCTTCTTCATAATATCTAAAGGCATTCTCTACAATCAACCTGGCTGCATCCTCAAACAGTTTCTTGCGATTTTCGTGAGTGGCTACAATCGTGCCGTTACCGGGCAGTGCCAATCCAATCGCTTCATTCAAGCAATTCATGGAATTAGCGGTAAACATGCCTGAGCAGCATCCGCAAGTGGGACAGGCATGTTGCTCAATCTGTGCCACCTCTTTATCGCCCACACTGTCATCAGCAGATTTAATCATGGCATCAATCAAATCCAAATGCTGTCCGTTCCATTCCCCGGCTTCCATCGGCCCGCCTGAAACAAACACAGTCGGTATATTCAGCCTCATAGCCGCCATCAGCATTCCCGGAGTAATCTTGTCACAGTTACTGATGCAAACCATAGCATCCGCCTTATGGGCATTTACCATATACTCCACACTATCGGCAATAATATCTCTTGAAGGCAGGGAATAAAGCATACCGTCGTGTCCCATAGCGATACCGTCGTCAATGGCAATCGTATTGAACTCCGCAGCAAAACACCCCAGCTTTTCAATCTCTTCCTTTACAAACTGGCCTATTTCGTGCAGGTGTACATGCCCGGGGACGAATTGTGTAAATGAATTGACTATAGCGATAATGGGCTTACCCATCTGTTCCTTCTTCATACCATTCGCCGTCCACAATGCACGGGCTCCCGCCATGCGGCGACCTTGTGTGCTGAACGAGCTGCGTAACTGATGCTTCATTTTCAAATCTCCTTTTAATGAAAAAGCCTCTCCCACTATAGTGAGAAAGGCTTAATAAATTATCTTCTAACGTACGAATACATACATAACCTTTCTCACGCTCTTGATGCCACCACCACGACGCGAATAATATGCAGGACTGCCAGGTTAATAGATGTATGTAAATTCATAACTTAATTCTTCTTTTTTGTTTCAAACGTGCTGCAAAGGTAAGGGCTTTTTTATAATCTCCAAACAAATTGAAGAAAAAAATAAGATAAACATGAATAATCGTAAGAAAATATCGCCCTAAAATCCTATTTTATCACTTAACAGTTCTAAATAGAACCATTCAGACAGCCAATGTAAATGTATTGCCAATCATTGAAACCATTTAATAATCTGAAAATTACCAAAGGCTCTCTACATCCCGAAACAAATAATTCGTATCTTTGTCTCTTCAAATACTCAAAAAACAGTATTTACTAATTAAATAAAGATAGAAAATTAATGGAAACAGTAGAAAACAAGTACATCACCGTAGCATATAAGCTGTACTCAATCGAAAACGGAGAAAAAGATTTCGAAGAAGAAGCACCCGTAGAGCATCCTTTTCAGTTTATCTCAGGGCTGGGAATGACACTCGAACCCTTTGAAGCCCAGATAAAAGACTTGCAGATAGGCGATAAATTCGACTTTACCATTCCGGCATCAGAAGCTTATGGTGAATATGACGACGACCATGTTATTGACCTCCCCAAAGAAATCTTTATGATAGAAGGGAAATTCGACAGCGATCGTGTAGTAGAAGGTGCCGTTATCCCCTTGATGACTTCTGAAGGTCAACGCATCAACGGAAGTGTGGTAGAAGTGAAGGAAGATATCGTCGCTGTCTCTTATACACATCTCCGAGCCCACGAGACCGAGGCTGATCTCGTAT
>ENA-OZFL01000597-OZFL01000597.1-human-gut-metagenome-genome-assembly--contig:-NODE-597-length-9192-cov-4.187808_pt1 | contig 9192 bp, 9 predicted proteins | sample MGYA00245108_ERZ653641 | MGnify/ENA primary metagenome ERZ653641 (study PRJEB26926, sample SAMN06165058) | human gut metagenome | biome: ENVO:00009003; feature: ENVO:2100002; material: ENVO:00002003... | reverse complement strand
TCTCGTGGGCTCGGAGATGTGTATAAGAGACAGTTTTTAGTTTTTGCCCAAGCATATGCCCCACCGCATCCCGGACCTTTAGTTTCACATTCTGGTCGTCCTTGGCATCACTGTTTGCCAGTACATGAAACCGCAGTATTTTTTCTGCAATTGCCGGCTGCAGTGGGTCCACCCTTTCCTTTTCTGTTGCGTGCGCAGTTCCCGCAGCAAGAACCGTTAACATACATAAAATGATAAACATGCTTTTTTTCTTTTTCATTTTCCCACACTCTCTTTCCTCTGATAGTAAGAGCATTTCCATTATTTTTCCTGTTTATACAAAAACCTGTCATCCGGTACGCGGTACATGGTTTTCCAGAAGATGATATGGTCTTCTGTTTCCAGATATGGCAGCATAATCTGCAGGATATGGTTTTCCTTCTCGTCCAGCAGCCTGCCAAGCTTAAACAGTTTTCCTGATCCCGCTGATTCCTGATTCTGCAGATACTGTTCCAGATAACTTCCCAGATCCTGTGGCAGATCTTCTTCTGTCTCAAACAATGCCAATGGATCTTCCGCCACACATACATAGATGTTTCTTGGGAAAAGTCCGGTTTGTTTCAGATAAGAAAGAACATCCGCATACCGTCCGGTATCCTCCATCAGATTTTCCCCGAAGACAAGCACTTTCATATGATTGCAGTCTGCCAGTTTTTCCAGCCGGCTATCATAGGTCTGCACACAGCTTTCCATCGTCTTTCCCGTGACAGGCGCGATATTCACACGCGCCTCTTCCAGATCCGTATTATCCTTCTGGCTCAGCTTGGGAAATCCATAACCAAAAGAAATCTGTCCATCCTTTTCGTCCACAACCGCCATCATTGGAAAACAGCGGTCTTCGAGTTCTGTGGCACTGCATCCGCAAAGCAGCTGCTGCACAGACAATACCAGTGCAACATATTTTTTTATTTTACCCTTCATGCCGTTTTTTCCCCTTTCCCCACAAAAGTACAAACAATGGCAGGAACAAAAACAACGGGATTCCGATATACAACAGATAATCCCGGAACCATTCCCCATGGCTGCTTTGGTGGAGCATTTCTGCCACCCCGAAAACGGCAGCCATCACCCCACAGAGATACCATTTTTTATGCGTATCTTTTTTCCGCAGTTTCTGTACCAGTTCCTGTGCATAAAACAAAAACACAGTCACAAGTGCAAACAGCGTAAAAAACCAGATGGCGATCATAAAGGCATCCAGCCGCTTCAAAAAACTTCCCCTCAGATGGATACTGCTCATCAGCGTAATTGCCGGATATTTCATGGTCGTCAGGGAACGGCTTCCAAAACTGCCCAGCAGGATCACATACAAAACTGCAAGAACACCTATGGCAAACCACATTGCCGCATGCACGGCATGCACCAGCTTCCCCCATTTTGCTTTCTGCACATAGGAGGGAAAAAATGCAAGCAGAAACAATGGCATCAGACAAAAAAAGACTGCCAGACTTCCTTTCATCACCGACCCGGTATCTGCCTGAAAAAAGCCATACAGATATTCCATCTCCAGATCCCCCGCCGCAATCAAAAGCATTACTGCAAGAAGTACAAACAAAACGACAAACAAAATCTCATACACCCGTGCACGGCTTTCAATCCCGCCACACACGGCATATCCTGCCGTCAGCAATACCAGAATCAGAATCAGGGGAAACGACTCCCCTGCAATCAGCCCCTTTTGTATCACGTCCGAAAAAATATATGCCCCGTATCCTGACATCCCGGTAAAATAGACCAGCAGTAACACCAGAAAAATTTTTTTCATCCATGCCGGCAGAATCCGTTCCATATAAGTGACCAGATCCGTTTCCATCTTTTTTAAAACATATGCAAGATACCACAGATACAGGCTTCCCATAATGCCGCCCAGCACAATGGATGCCAGACCGTCATTTCCCGCAAATGCCGCCAGCTGTGAGGGCAGAATCAGCGTACTTTCCCCTACAAAATCGAACACAAACAGCCGGAACACCTGCCGCGTTGATATCCGGTTATTATTTGAAAACATATCGTTCCTCCGTTACTGTTTACTCAGCCTATTTTTTCCGCAGACGTATCCGCTCCCCACGTTTTGCATAAATGGGTCTTCGCACCATTTTTTTCAGTGGTGCACGCCAGATACTGTCGCGTTCATCATGATAATCATTGACATCTGCCCCCACAAACGGCATGAGATACGGAATCCCAAAGCTTTCCAGCCGCGACAGATGGATGAACACCGTAAGCAGTGCAATCAAAAATCCGAAAAATCCAAGCCATGCGGACAGGACAATCACATAAAATTTCAATATCCGGAATGAAAAAGCAAATTCTTCATTCGGAATGGAAAAGGAACAAAGCGCGGTAAACGCAACCACGATCACCACAATCGGACTGACAAGGTTGGCATCCACAGCTGCCTGCCCGATAATCAGACCTCCGACAATTCCGATCGTATTTCCCATTGCCCCCGGCAGCCGGACCCCCGCCTCCCGCAACAGTTCAAAAGAAATCTCCATGAGAATGACCTCCAGTGCCGCCGGAAAAGGCACACCGATCCGTGCCTCCCAGAAGGATAACAAAAGCGGTGTCGGCAGAATCTGTGTGTGAAAATTTGTCACCGCCAGATACAGTCCGGGAAGCGTCATGGCAAAAAAGGCTGCCATGTAACGCAAAATCCGTGCAAACGTTGCCACACCAAAGCGATTATAATAGTCATCACTCGTCTTCAGAAAGGAGTTCAGATCTGTCGGCAGAATGAGAGCGACCGGAGAATTGTCGCATAACAATACGATTCTCCCCTCCAGCACTGCAAGTGCTGCCCGGTCCGGCCTCTGCGTCGTCTGAAACTGTGGAAACGGTGAATACCATTTCTTTTCCGCCAACTGTTCCAAAGTTCCACTGTCCATGACCCCATCAATCTCATATTCTGTAATTTTTTCCCGGATCTGCCGCAGCACGGATTCATATTTCAGATCTGCCATATACACCAGGTCAATGGCCGTGTGCGAACGCACCCCCTCCTGTACTTCTTCTACTTTAACCCGTGTTGATCGCACACGCTTACGGATAAGAGCCGTGTTGGTTTTGATGGAATCGGTAAACCCCTCCTTCGAACCGCGGATTACTTTTTCCGAATCCGGCTCCTGCACCCCCATGCCGGGATATCCTTTATCGGCAATCTTTAACGCATGTCCGTATCCATCCACAAAAAGGATGGCATCCCCTGTGAGCATCCCCTGTGCTGCATCCTCTATGGTATCGTACGGTGTCACATCTGAAATCCCCATCGCATTCTCATTGAGTACCTGATTTAAGTCTCTGTCCGGCAGCTCCGATAATGCCGCCAGCAGTCTCCCCAAAGCCGTCGTTTCCAGCAGCATATTGCTGACTGCCACCTCAATATATGCCAGAAAACAGCGTCTTCTTTTTCCTTTTCCCAGACGCATTTCCTTCATTTTAATATCTGCACTGTCTGCAAACAGCTGTTGAAACTGTTTTATATTCTGCTCAATATCGGTCGAAATTTTTGTATGCTCCATTTTTACATTCCTATCTCTTTTCATCCCATAAGGTGCCTGTATACCTAAAAAAAGACAGACACCAAAAGGTATCTGTCCTTACTATTTCCATCTGTTACATAAACTATTCATTTTCTGTTTCATCCTGACACTGGATTACGCTCTTTACCGCCACTGCCTGGTTTTTTACATGCTTGTGCATGGCAAGCGTTGCCGCTTCTTTATCCCGGTTTTTGAGACCCTCCGCAATTGCATTATGTTCCGCAATCAGGATCGGATAATTGTCCGGATTTTTGATATATTCCACACGGTATCGGTAGATCTGCTCCCGCAGATTGTTCAATAACGTCACGAGTTTCGGATTTCCCGTTGATTCAAAAATAACATCGTGGAATTTTACATCCATCTCGGCAATCATTTTCACATCTCCGGTCTTTGTACTGTTTTCAAACTGATCTTTGACTTCTAAAAGTTTTTGCAGCTCTTTCTCCGAAATCTTATCACATGCAATCTTTACGGCAAGTTCATCCAGTGCCTCCCGGATTTCCAGAACGTCTTCCATATCTTTGAGCGTCATCTTTGCAACCTCTGCCCCTTTGCGTGGCATGGTTACAGCAAGTCCCTCCTGCTCGAGCATACGGATGGCTTCACGGATCGGTGTACGGCTCACCCCAAGCTTTGCTGCCAGCTGTAACTCCATAAGCCGCTCTCCCGGTTTGAGATCTCCTTTTAAAATTGCCTCTCTTAACGTATTAAATACAACATCTCTCAGTGGCAGATATGCGTCCATATTGAGCGTCAGATCATCTGTCATGTTATCGTCTCCATTTCTGTTTGTGTGAATTATTACTTTCTCCTGTTGTTGTAGATCGTGGTCAGATATACCTGTTTTGCAAGACCGGAGCGTTTCATTTCCCGCAGCGCACGCTTTGCCGTTTCTCCATCTTCAAAAAGACCGAATACGGTAGGACCGCTTCCGCTCATCATGGAAGCTTTTGCACCCGAACGCATCATCTGCTGTTTGATCTCTGCAATTACCGGATAGTTTGGTATCGTAACCGATTCCAGTACATTTCCCATATGTGCACAGACACCGTCAAAATCTTTCTCCCGGATATCTTTCATCAGTGCATCAATATCCGGATGGTTCGTCTGTTCATCCAGCTTCAGGTTCTGATATACAAATTTGGTCGATACAGAAATGGATGGTTTTGCAATCAGCACCGGACATTTGATCATCGGCGGAAGCTGTGTCAGTTTTTCCCCGATTCCTTCTGCCAGTGCCGTTCCACGCATAAGACAGTAAGGAACATCTGCCCCGATCTGTACCCCTCTCTTCATCAGTTCCCTGCGGGACAATCCCAGATCATACAACTGATTCATCGCATACAGCATGGCGGCAGCATCCGTGCTTCCTCCTGCCATCCCCGCCGCTACCGGAATTCTCTTTGTCAGTTTTACGGAAATTCCATCTGTAAGCGCAAACTCTTCCTGTAACAGCCGTGCCGCTTTATAGACCAGATTATTTTCATTTACCGGCAAAAAAGAGAGGTTGGAAACAATCTGTATCTCCGGCTCCCGGATCTTTTGAATCTCCAGAAGATCGTACAGATGAATGGTCTGCATGATCATGCGCACTTCATGATATCCATCTTCCCTGCGCCGGACCACATCCAGTCCCAGATTTATTTTTGCAAGTGCTTTGAGTGTTATTTCATCCATTTGTATTTCCTCAGTATTTTGTATACACCGATTGTACTACAAAAAATACAATCGGTCAAATTCTATTCTCCCTGTTATTCTTTCCACTTTCTTCCGAAAAAATAAGTCACAAAATAGATCACAGATGCGATAATTACAATCATTGGGCCGGTTGCAACGTTCGTATAATAAGACAAAATCAGTCCCATTACACCAGAGAAAACGGAAAAAATTATCGAAAAGACATGGTATTCCCGCATATTTACCGACAGATTTCTGCTCGATGCCGCCGGAAGGATCAGCAATGCATTGATGATCAGAATACCTACCCACTTGATGGAAAGCATGACAATCAGTGCTACAAGTACCGCAAAAACATAATCCATCAGTTGTACCGGAATCCGCTTGCTCTTTGCCAGTGCCCGGTGAATACAGATGGCATTCAGCCAGTTAAAACAGGTGATCCAGAACAAAATCGTAACGATAAAAATAATAACAAGATACCCGATTTCCTTTTTGGTAATGCTCAGAACATCCCCGACTAAAAGACTCGAATATTTACTGAAATTTCCGCCTTTTGACAGAATTGCCAGACCAATCGCAACCGAACAGGAGGAAAAAACCGAAATAATCGTATCGGTTGATACGGTACTTCTGCTTCCGATTTTGTTTAACAGCAGCGCGAATACAACTGCAAAAATCACCATGGAAATATTCGTATCCGGAATTCCGCATACCACTCCTACAGCAATTCCCGTCAGTGCGGAATGCCCCAGGGCATCCGAAAAATATGCCATTTTTTTATTGACAATCATGGTTCCCATCAGCCCAAACAGTGGTGTAATGATCAGTATTGCGGCCAATGCCATCTTCATAAAACCATAATCCATCCAGGAGGTCCAATCAATCATTTGTCTCATCCTCCTTTATCCATGTCTCTTCTTTTCCCGCAGAAAAAATCCGTTCAAATTCGGAACTTTCGTATACTTCTTTTACCGTTCCCTGCCTGAGGACCGTCTTGTCCAGAAGCACTACATGATCCGCATATCTTGCCACGTAATCCAGATCATGTGAGATCAGAATAATCGCAAGGTCATAATGTTTTTTCAGATAATCCATCGTTTTAAAAAAAAGTTCCATGCCATTCTGGTCAATTCCGGATACCGGCTCATCCAAAAGCAGCAGATTCGGCTCATCCATCACCGCCAGTGCAAGAAGCACTCTCTGCAGCTGTCCTCCGGACAGATTACAAACCTGTTTGTCGATCAGTTCTTCTGCCTCAAAAATGCGCAGATGTTTTTTGATCTTTTCATATAATTTCCGTTTTTTCGGCAGAAACACCGGATATCTCGACTCATAGCTTGCCAGCAGGTCATAGACACTGACCGGTGTATTTTTTTCGATGTTAATCGATTGCGGGACATATCCGATTTTTAAATTCTGCATCCGTCCGTCTTTGGTATCCCGAAACTCAATATCTCCCGTATGCGGGATGTCCCCCAGCATGGCACGGATCAATGTCGATTTTCCGGCACCGTTTTTTCCGATAATCGCATTCAGCGATCCACAGTGCATATGAAGATTCACATCTTTTAAGATTTCCTGCTCACTGAACCACACCCCCAGATGGTTCACCTTGATGCAGTGAAATCCACACGGACTAATGATCTTTCGCATAAAATGCCTCCTCAAGTATCTCCATGTTTTTTTTCATACCGTTAATATAACTGTCTTTTTCGTAAGTTCCGCGATTCAGCGGGTCCAGATATAATACCTTTGCATCGGACTCTTTCCGGATCGTATCTCCCATACTCTTTCCATACAGTTCTTCTGCAAGAATGTATTTTACATGCCCCTTGCGGACAGCAGAAAGCACATCTGATACTTCTCCTGCGCTGACCTGCCGTTCCTCATCGAGATCCAGCAGATAGTTTACCTGCAGTCCATAGTCCTCAGCGACATAGGCATATGCTTCATGAAACAGAATCACCGACTGACCGGAAATTTCCTGTTTTAATTTCTCCTGACGTTTTTTCAGTCCGTCCAGTTTTTCCAGATATGCCTTTGCCCCATTCTGATAGGCACTGCTTCTTTCCGGATCTGCTCCAGATAATCCATCGGCAATCGTCTGTACCTGTGTCTCATAAGCAGAAACGCTCATCCATGCGTGGGCATTGACATCCCCATGGGCATGTTCTTCTTCTGTTTCCCCCTCATGATGATGTGTATCGTCCTCCTCCCCGGAGAGCAAAGAAATATTCTCACAGGCTTCTATAATTTTCAGATTCGGGTAAGCCTCTGCAACTTCCTTCATAAAGCTTTCAATTCCACCACCATTGATGATAAACACATCCGCCGTACTGAGTAACTTCATATCTTCCGGTGTCAGCTGGAAATCATGCAGGCAGCCGGTCTGCGGCTCACTCAAATTTTCCAGACGCACTCCGTCTGCATCCCCGATTACATTCTCAGCCGCAATATACATTGGATAAAAGGAAGTCACAACCGTCAGTTCCTGTCCATCCGTCTGTTCCTGTGTCTGGCTGACGTACCATCCGGTCAGTCCCATTCCTGCCACCAGAATGGCAAAAAGCATGATTGCAGTATACAAATACTTTTTCTTCATTCTACTTTTTTTTCACTTTCTTTTTCTGTTCTTTTCGAAGTGTCTTTTTGGCTACCGGGCGGTCTGTCTTTTTCCAGCGTTCTTTTTTCTTCGGTTCCTGCGGTGCCGGCTGCTTTTGTTTTGCCTCTCTTTTGGCATTTTCCGCCTCGATGTACCCTTGCGGAAGTTCAATAACGGATTCTACAATCTGCCAGATTTCTTCCCGGCCCTGTTTTGACTCCGCAGAAAACGGAATAACGATCGTTCCCGGCTCTACTTGCAGGATATCCTTTATCATTTGCACATGTTGCAGGATTTGCATCTTTTTTAATTTGTCCGATTTTGTTGCAATGATGATTGGCGCAAATCCCTGATGAACCATCCACTCATACATCATCTGATCATTTTCCGACGGTTCATGACGAATATCAATCAGAAGAAAAACTGCTTTCAGCCGTTTGGATGTATGCAGATAATTTTCGATCATCTGTCCCCATTTCGCCTTAATCTCAATATTTGCATTTGCGTATCCGTATCCCGGCAAGTCCACCAGATACATTGCCTCATTGACATTGTAAAAATTTATGGTCTGCGTTTTTCCCGGCTGGGAAGAAGTACGCGCAAGCGATTTCCTGTTCATCAGCGCATTGATCAGCGATGACTTTCCCACATTGGATTTTCCGGCAAAAGCCACTTCATCCAATAGGTTGTCCGGAATCGCACTTGTAATTCCACAAACTGTCTCCAAATTCACATTTTTGATAATCATATTTATTCTCCTGCAAAAAGAATTTGGGCTGCATTATACAAATGCAGCCTTAATTACCTGATCCATATGTTCTACCGGTATGATCTCCATATCTCCAACGATCTCTTCCGAAATTTCGGCAAGATCCTGTTCATTCTCTTTTGGAATACAGACCGTCTTCATTCCGGCATTCTTTGCCGCAAGCAATTTCTCTTTTAATCCGCCAATCGGAAGTACACGTCCGCGCAGTGTAATTTCCCCTGTCATGGCAACATCTGCCCGTACCGGCTTCCCGGTGACCGCAGAAAGAATTGCGGTTGCCATGGTAATTCCGGCAGACGGTCCGTCTTTTGGAACCGCACCTTCCGGAACATGGATATGGATGTCATGTTTCTGGAAAAATTCCGGATCAATATGGTAATCTTCACTGATGGACCGAATATAACTGATTCCGGTCTGTGCAGACTCTTTCATGACGTCTCCGAGTTTTCCCGTCAACACCACACTGCCCTTGCCCGGCATCAGATTCACCTCAATCTCTAAAGTTACACCACCCACACTGGTCCATGCCAGACCTGTCTCTTATACACATCTGACGC
>ENA-OZFL01000583-OZFL01000583.1-human-gut-metagenome-genome-assembly--contig:-NODE-583-length-9293-cov-8.787292_pt1 | contig 9293 bp, 4 predicted proteins | sample MGYA00245108_ERZ653641 | MGnify/ENA primary metagenome ERZ653641 (study PRJEB26926, sample SAMN06165058) | human gut metagenome | biome: ENVO:00009003; feature: ENVO:2100002; material: ENVO:00002003... | reverse complement strand
CGGTCTCGTGGGCTCGGAGATGTGTATAAGAGACAGGGTTACGATAGTACCGTGTTACCATGTTAAATTCCTCTCTGTTGGTTTTAGGGTGTTCCATGATCTTTGCGGTGTCTGCCGGAATGCCATTGCACGCAGCTTCTTCTGAGAAAAAGGAAAACAAAACGGTTGCTTCGGAGGATGCCCTTCCATCACTTGCTCTGGATGGTTTGCCGGATGTATGGATACAGGGAACTCCGGTAAAGGAATGGGAAAAGGACAAAGTGTACATTTTTGAATTTTGGGCTACCTGGTGTGGCCCGTGCCTGGCTGCTATGCCCCATATGGAACAATTGCATCAGGCATTTAAGAATAATCCTCATATGCAGGTTATCGGAGTTAACGTCATGGACAGGAAATCTCCGGAATCTCTGAAAGAATTTTTAAAAAACCGTCCATCGCCCCTTACTTATGCCATGGCCGTGGATGTGGATGGGAAAAAAACCAGGGATAAATGGCTGTCTCCAATGGGGGTTAACGGCATCCCCCATGCTTTTGCCGTTAAAAACGGCAAGCTTATTTGGAGAGGGCATCCTGGAAAACTTTCTGAAGAAATGATGCGGGCCATGTTGAAGCCTGATTTTTCTGCAGCATCTCTTCCGGGGGATAATCCCGGCGCAAACGCCCGTGCATGGAAGCTCTACCGCCAGGTTTCTGAGAGAACGGGAGAGCTTGCCCGGAAGGGAGGAAAGGGGGAAGCGCAGGCCTTTTTAAGGCAAATTCAGGATTCGGGACAGTTTCAGCAGGATCAGATCATTCAACTGAAAATGGTTCCATTCAGAGTCTTGGCGGAATTGGAAAAATTCCAGGAAGCACAGGCCGTACTGGATGACCTGTGCAAAGAGTATCCGGACAATTACCGTGTACAGATTGATGTGGCGGGAACGCTTCTAAATGGAAAATCCGTGCCTGCCGGAAAAATGGATGCCGCCCTGGTGGAAAGATGTCTGAACCGTTGTATTGAAATCTCCAGAAGGAATAACAAGGAAGCTTCCTTGCCATGGAAACTGATGGCGGAACTTAGGGAACGGCAGGGAAATATGGAAGAAGCGTTGCAGGATATGGAAAAGGCGCTTTCCTTAACGTCCATCAGCAAAGCCTGGACGAAGTTGCAGCAGCTTTCAGGCAATAAGGAATCCTTTCAGAATCTTGTAAATCAGGCGGTTGCTGAAATAAAACCGGAACCTCCGAGGAAGATGCAGGAAATGGGAGTAGTGCAGGAAGACAAACAGTACACTCCCCTGTTCAGCAAATTAAAATGGTTCAATCATCCCGGTCTAACAGGACTTCCTGTCGGCAAAACCGTATTCATCAGCTTCTGGAGAGGCCACAATAATATACTTGGAGAAACAGCTCCTGGAAGAGCTCTTGATGCCGTTCTTAAAAAACACGGGCTCTTAGACCATCCGGGAGTAAAAGCCGTGGTATTGGGGCTCAATCCGTCGGCGGAAAAACAGATGCGGGACTATTTATCCGGGCCGGAAGGATGGACTCCTTATCCTGTCGGTATTCCATCGGATCGTTCGGTCATTGAATTTTGTGATTTGCTCAAACTTGACTCATTTCCCGCCGCGGTCGTCGTTCGTGACGGAACATTGCTGTGGGCTGGAGAAATTAAGAAGATGCCCGAATGGGTGGCGGAAACTGCCAGATTGGACTCTTTTGACAAAAACAGGTTTGCGGAAGAAGATGCGAAACGGAAGGCCCGCCAGCAGGCCATGTATGCTGTCATAAAAAAATCTTTTGAATTGAGGCGGGAAAAGAAATTTGATGAATACCAGAAGTTGATTGAGGAAAATGCAGGGCAGTTTTCCGATAACGGATGGTTTGCGTCTACTGTGGCGGAAGTGCGGGCGGAAAAGGCTTGGAAGGAGAAAAATTATCGGAAAATGGTTGATATCTTTGACCACGTCTTGGAGCGTTTCCCCCGGGAAGATTCGCTTGCTTCCTATATCCTGAAAATCCTTAACGGCTCGGAGGAAATGCGTAAATACAGCTATAAGGCGGCTCGGCGCGCTCTCCAGATTATGAGGGATTCTAATACGAGGGATGATGGCGGATACAATGCCGCCTGCTATGAAGTGATGATGAATATGGCAATGGAGAAAAAAGATTATGACCAGGCAAGGAAGGATGCTGCAAACGCCCTCCGGGAACTGCCTCTGGTTCATCAATACGCAGTCATGAAGAAAAAGAGTGGAGGAGGCAAAAAGTAGAGAGAAACTTAGGACTTCTGAAACGTTTAGGCCTCTTTCGTGGTGAAAGAGGCTTTTTTATTAGAAAAAAATAAAAATGTAATACGTTGATAATCAGATATGTTTTGATTTTGATCTCAACAAATCGCAAAAAAGAGGACGAAAAAAATTGACAAAAAGGTGTGGTATGATAGATTTCTCGGCACGCCAACACGGCGACGGGATGAAAAGCCCGGCGGCTGAAAGGCTCGGAAGAGCGCTGGAAGCGGCTGGAGCCGGCCACCCGGAGAAAACTCCGGAAGGGGTTGCGATAAGAAGATTTCAAGGGAATGACTACCGAAACCGCCGAGGGTTTTCCGAGGGCGCCGAGAGGTGTCTGAGGGGTAAAAGCCCGAAGGAGCGACCTAGCTCTGAGAGGGGTGGTTTGGTAGAAGCAAGGGGAAAGAAAAAAGGTCGTGACGCGCGCCGTGCGAGGCGGAGCGAAGAGGCTTTCAAGAGACACAACTTGAAGGAAGAGCTGGCTGAAGCATGGCGCAAATGAAATCGCAAGATTCCATTTGGTCCAGCAATTTCAAAAATTAATTTGATGGAGAGTTTGATTCTGGCTCAGAACGAACGCTGGCGGCGTGGATAAGACATGCAAGTCGAACGAGAGAATTGCTAGCTTGCTAATAATTCTCTAGTGGCGCACGGGTGAGTAACACGTGAGTAACCTGCCCCCGAGAGCGGGATAGCCCTGGGAAACTGGGATTAATACCGCATAGTATCGAAAGATTAAAGCAGCAATGCGCTTGGGGATGGGCTCGCGGCCTATTAGTTAGTTGGTGAGGTAACGGCTCACCAAGGCGATGACGGGTAGCCGGTCTGAGAGGATGTCCGGCCACACTGGAACTGAGACACGGTCCAGACACCTACGGGTGGCAGCAGTCGAGAATCATTCACAATGGGGGAAACCCTGATGGTGCGACGCCGCGTGGGGGAATGAAGGTCTTCGGATTGTAAACCCCTGTCATGTGGGAGCAAATTAAAAAGATAGTACCACAAGAGGAAGAGACGGCTAACTCTGTGCCAGCAGCCGCGGTAATACAGAGGTCTCAAGCGTTGTTCGGAATCACTGGGCGTAAAGCGTGCGTAGGCTGTTTCGTAAGTCGTGTGTGAAAGGCGCGGGCTCAACCCGCGGACGGCACATGATACTGCGAGACTAGAGTAATGGAGGGGGAACCGGAATTCTCGGTGTAGCAGTGAAATGCGTAGATATCGAGAGGAACACTCGTGGCGAAGGCGGGTTCCTGGACATTAACTGACGCTGAGGCACGAAGGCCAGGGGAGCGAAAGGGATTAGATACCCCTGTAGTCCTGGCAGTAAACGGTGCACGCTTGGTGTGCGGGGAATCGACCCCCTGCGTGCCGGAGCTAACGCGTTAAGCGTGCCGCCTGGGGAGTACGGTCGCAAGATTAAAACTCAAAGAAATTGACGGGGACCCGCACAAGCGGTGGAGTATGTGGCTTAATTCGATGCAACGCGAAGAACCTTACCTGGGCTTGACATGTAATGAACAACATGTGAAAGCATGCGACTCTTCGGAGGCGTTACACAGGTGCTGCATGGCCGTCGTCAGCTCGTGTCGTGAGATGTTTGGTTAAGTCCAGCAACGAGCGCAACCCCTGTTGCCAGTTACCAGCACGTGAAGGTGGGGACTCTGGCGAGACTGCCCAGATCAACTGGGAGGAAGGTGGGGACGACGTCAGGTCAGTATGGCCCTTATGCCCAGGGCTGCACACGTACTACAATGCCCAGTACAGAGGGGGCCGAAGCCGCGAGGCGGAGGAAATCCTAAAAACTGGGCCCAGTTCGGACTGTAGGCTGCAACCCGCCTACACGAAGCCGGAATCGCTAGTAATGGCGCATCAGCTACGGCGCCGTGAATACGTTCCCGGGTCTTGTACACACCGCCCGTCACATCATGGAAGCCGGTCGCACCCGAAGTATCTGAAGCCAACCGCAAGGAGGCAGGGTCCTAAGGTGAGACTGGTAACTGGGATGAAGTCGTAACAAGGTAGCCGTAGGGGAACCTGCGGCTGGATCACCTCCTTTCTATGGAGCAAGTGCACGGAAGTGCACAGGTCGGATCTCTTCCCGAGGGGAGAGAGAGCGGAACCCGCGAGGGCCCGCAACGAACCAAAGATGTGTAAACAGCCAGACGCCTGGAGCGAAACCTGGCACGACGTGCGTGACGACCTTTTTTCACCGAGAACCGCAACTGGGGGTATAGCTCAGTTGGTAGAGCGCCAGCTTTGCAAGCTGGATGTCCGGGGTTCGAGTCCCCGTGCCTCCACCAGTTTCGGGAAAGAGACCCAAAGCCGGGCCTGTAGCTCAGTTGGTTAGAGCACGCGCTTGATAAGCGCGGGGTCACAGGTTCAAGTCCTGTCAGGCCCACCAACAAATCGATTATTGAGGGAAAGCGAAAATTGACATCTGCGTGGCAAAGAAAACGATTGCTGAGAAGCAATCGCTTTCCAACAAAGTGGGTAGTTGAACAACAACTACAAAACACAAGATAAACATGCATACCAAGCAATGAGACAATACAGTAAGTCACGAAAGGGCTTTGTGGTATTGTGGAAGTGGTAACAGCTTTTGCAATATGATGAAGTAAGTAAGGGCGTACGGTGAATGCCTTGGTGCCAACAGGCGAAGAAGGACGCGGCAAGCTGCGAAAAGCCTCGGGAAGCTGCAAGCAAGCGATGATCCGGGGATATCCGAATGGGGTAACCTGATCGAGGCAATACTCGATCGTTCATACCTGAATACATAGGGTATGAAACGCGAAACCCGCTGAAGTGAAACATCTCAGTAAGCGGAGGAAAAGAAAGAGAAATCGATTCCGTAAGTAGTGGCGAGCGAAAGCGGATGGAGCCCAAACCGAAGGTATTCCTTCGGGGTTGTAGGACCACGTCATATTCGACCATACTGGATAGTAGAACAGCCTGGAAAGGCTGGCCGGAGAAGGTGAAAGCCCTGTAGACGAAATCCAGAGTGGGAATTAGTGGTATCCTGAGTAATACATCACACGTGGAACGATGTATGAACCCGCGCGGACCACCGCGCAAGGCTAAATACTAGTTGGCGACCGATAGTGAACAAGTACCGCGAGGGAAAGGTGAAAAGAACCGCTGTGAGCGGAGTGAAATAGAACCTGAAACCGTATGTCTACAAAGTGTCAGAGCAGAGCAATCTGCGATGGCGTGCCTTTTGTTTAATGAGTCTGCGAGTCAGTGTTTGTGGCAAGACTAAGGGCTTCCGGCCCGGAGTCGCAGCGAAAGCAAGTCCGAACAGGGCGCAATAAGTCGCAGGTACTGGACCCGAAGCGGAGGTGACCTACCCTTGGCCAGGTTGAAGCATGGGTAAAACCATGTGGAGGACCGAACAGGTGAACGTTGAAAAGTTCTCTGATGAGCTGAGGGTAGGAGTGAAAGGCTAATCAAACCCCGTGATAGCTGGTTCTCTTCGAAATGCATTTAGGTGCAGCGTCACGTGCTGATGCGCGGGGGTAGAGCACTGACAAGGCTAGGGGGCACACCCGCTTACCAAACCTTATCAAACTCCGAATACCGTGCAATGGAACGTGGCAGTGAGACAGTGGGGGATAAGCTTCATTGTCGAGAGGGAAACAACCCAGACCAGCAGCTAAGGTGCCTAAATAACGCTCAGTGGAAAGGATGTGGGATTACACAGACAGTGAGGATGTTGGCTTAGAAGCAGCCACCATTTAAAAAATGCGTAATAGCTTACTCATCGAGTGATCCTGCGCCGAAAATGATTGGCGATCAAGCGTTATACCGAAGCTCTGGACTTTGCCGCAAGGCAGAGTGGTAGAAGAGCGTTGCATGCGCGTCGAAGGGCGATGGCGACTGACCCTGGAGCACATGCAAGTGAGTATGCAGACATGAGTAACGTTAAGCCGGGTGAAATCCCCGGCCGCCGTAAACCCGAGGTTTCCAGGGCAACGTGTTTCGTCCCTGGGTTAGCCGGGACCTAAGCCGAGGCCGAGAGGCGTAGGCGATGGACATCAGGTTAATAATCCTGAGCTCGCAACCCTTAAACTGGGGGGACGCATGAGAAAAGATGACTAGGTTATTGAATTCCGAGTTGAGTCCACGGACTCAGCGCATCATTGGATCGAGTGCCAAGAAAAGCCCCAGCGTATGCTAAGCGACCCGTACCGCAAACCGACACAGGTGGGTGGGTAGAATATACCAAGGCGTAAGAGTGAAACCTGGTTAAGGAACTCGGCAAATTAGCCCCGTAACTTCGGAAGAAGGGGTGCCTGCAGCGATGCAGGCCGCAGAGAAATGGCCCAACCGACTGTTTATCAAAAACACAGCACTCTGCAAAGACGCAAGTCGAAGTATAGGGTGTGACACGTGACCAATGCCGAAAGATTAAGGCAAGGGGTTAGCCGCAAGGCGAAGCTCTAAACCCAAGTCCCGGTGAATGTCGGCCGTAACTATAACGGTCCTAAGGTAGCGAAATTCCTTGTCGGGTAAGTTCCGACCTGCACGAATCGTGAAACGAGTTGGGCACTGTCTCAACCAGGCGCTCAGTGAAATTGTAGTGGCGGTGAAGATGCCGCCTACCCGCAGAAGGACGGAAAGACCCTATAGACCTTAACTGTAAGCTGTCATTGTTTCTTCGGTTTTAATGCTCAGAGTAAGTGGGAGACGCTGAAGACGCCCTTTAGGGGGCGTCCGAGTCATCAATGAGACACCACCCTTTGAAACTGGAGGATCTAACCCTGAGCCGTGAATCCGGCCAGAGGACCGTGTCAGCCGGTCAGTTTTACTGGGGCGGTATCCTCCCAAAGAGTAACGGAGGAGCGCGAAGGTGGGCTCAGCCCGGTTGGCAACCGGGTGTCGAGTGCATGGGCATAAGCCCGCCTAACTGTGAGACCAACAAGTCGAGCAGATGCGAAAGCAGGCCCAAGTGATCCGGCGGTAGAAAGTGGAATTGCCGTCGCTCAACGGATAAAAGGTACCTTAGGGATAACAGGCTGATCACGCCCAAGAGTTCATATCGACGGCGTGGTTTGGCACCTCGATGTCGGCTCGTCGCATCCTGGGGCTGGAGAAGGTCCCAAGGGTCCGGCTGTTCGCCGGTTAAAGCGGCACGCGAGCTGGGTTCAGAACGTCGCGAGACAGTTCGGTCCTCTATCCTCTGTGGGCGTTGGAAAATTGAGGGGTTCAGACCTTAGTACGAGAGGACCGGGTCTGACGCACCACTGGTGCATCGGTTGTACTGTCAAGTGCATGGCCGAGTAGCTAAGTGCGGACGGGATAAGCGCTGAAAGCATCTAAGCGCCAAGCCCTTCCCAAGATGAGTTTTCCCTACAGGTTCGTGGAAGACCACCACGTTGATAGGTCGCAGGTGTAAGTGCAGCAATGTATTGAGCCGAGCGATACTAATTACCAATTGACTTCATCATATTACATCACTCCCCGTCGTGAATGACAACTTGCTCTTGTCTCATTTACCTGTGCATGTTCATCAACCACCAGCCACGCAGATGTCAGTTTACGCTGAATCCCTCCCCACACAAAGGACGGAAATCTTCTTAGCCGCCACACACATACCCTGAAAAAAATCCCTCACTCAGAAGCCCCCAAAAAAGCAGGGCTCCCGGGCAGGCAGGATGAAGAAAAAATCACCTCTTCCCCCTGAAGCCCGGTGGCCAGAGCGCAGTGGTCCCACCCGGTCCCGTTCCGAACCCGGAAGTGAAACGCTGCCGCGCCAATGGTAGTCGGACGACAGGTCCCGCAAGAGTAGGTCGCCGCCGGGATTTTTTTCCATCAGGCCCCGCCAGTCACTTGACTCGCGGGGCCTGTTCTTTTCTTGCTCGGTCCCGTTCTCCCCCCCCCTACATTCTCTTAGTTAGTTTCCTTCTTGTAAGATGTCGTGGCCATATAATTTTTTCTTAACTATTCCTTTTTCTTTCTTAATGACTTAAGTATGTGTGGGGTGTTGACGGATTACACTCTTTCGTCAGAATGGCGGCATATGAAATCCCAAGTCATTCAGAAACCTGTGGTCGTCATTCTGGGCAACGCCGGCAATATAGGATATTTGGCAGCCAAGGCATTTGCCTGTCAGGGAACTGTGGTTGCCATGCTTCATGAGGCCGGTGAAGAATCTTGCCATATCGTTGATTGTCTTCCGGGCAGCAGCCACCTGGTCATGTCAGGCCGCCTGAACCATTCTTCCGATTTGGCTTCTTTTGCTGGTCTGGTACATACTCTTTATGGACGTGTTGATTATTTGATTATTTGTGAAGATGCCTCAGTCGAGGTGCAGGGACTGAGTTGTTCTTCCCGTGTCCGTCTGTCCGTTTTGCTGGAACATGCCTTTGTTTCTGGGGCCATGATTGTGAATATGGTTTCCCGTTCTGGAAAAAAGGGAGTATGGGTGGAAGATATCGCGGGCTTGGAAAATTGCCTGAACCGGAGAGATGTCAGAATGAGCCAGATCGTAATTCACCGTCCGGTATTTCGGTATGTTTCCCAGTCTCGATTGGCTTCTTCCGCCTGTGCGGCTGCGTTGTTTTTATGTGGGAACGAAGGTCGCCATATTCACCGGGAATATATCGTGGTCAATGGAAGGAAAGCTGCCTGGCGGCCCGGCAGGCGGCCGGAATCATTCCTGTCCCTGTTTAATTCCTGCTTGGAGTTTTGCTCCATTTGTTCACGAATGGTATTTCAGGATGCCTGACAGGCGTGCCATATTTCTGTATTCTGTCGTGACAAAAAGTGTCTGTTAAGATAGTATATTTCCAAGTAAGGTTATGAAGTTTCAAGGTCTTTATACAGCAATTGTGACTCCGTTTGCCGGCAACCGGGTCGATGAAGAGGCTTTTAGAATGCTTGTGGAAGCGCAGATAGCTGCCGGCGTGGCCGGCATTGTGGCTGTCGGTACCACGGGAGAATCCCCCACCTTGACTGTAAAAGAACACTTGAGGGTCTGTCTCTTATACACATCTCCGAGCCCACGAGACCGAGGCTGATCTCGTA
>ENA-OZFL01000578-OZFL01000578.1-human-gut-metagenome-genome-assembly--contig:-NODE-578-length-9339-cov-4.283391_pt1 | contig 9339 bp, 4 predicted proteins | sample MGYA00245108_ERZ653641 | MGnify/ENA primary metagenome ERZ653641 (study PRJEB26926, sample SAMN06165058) | human gut metagenome | biome: ENVO:00009003; feature: ENVO:2100002; material: ENVO:00002003... | reverse complement strand
TACGAGATCAGCCTCGGTCTCGTGGGCTCGGAGATGTGTATAAGAGACAGACCGCTGTAATTGCCTGCAATAGCGTCAAGGTCTTGTCCGTAGAGTGCCTGCTGATTAAGTACAAGTGTACCCTCCTGAACCTGACCCTGTGAATCGGCGCTGAAGGTTGTAAAGTGGAAACCGTTTGCACCCGGAGCACCTGCGTCATTGATAGCGATTTTGTCGGCAACATTATCGTCATTTACTTTTTCCGAATAAATATCATACTTGATTTTGAACGGGTTGGTTGCGTCTTTCTGTGTAATATAGAACTTATCGTCAATGTCCTGACCGTTGATATAAACAGATACAAAGTTGTTATCGTTAAGTTTAAGCTCTGTTGCAGTCACATCAAAGTTAAGATACTTGTTGCTCTGTGTATCTGTCTGCGGCTGTGCAAGAGTGCCAAAATCAACCATATCGGGGATTGTAATAACATAGCTTACATCTCCCGGTTGTGTACCCTCAATTCTTGCGGTAACTTCTGTGGAAGAATCGGGATTTTCGTTTGTAAGGGTTGCCGCCGATACGGAAACCACGCCTGTTGCGGCGAGCATAGCCGCCATAATTGCCGATATAAATTTTACTTTTTTCATATAAACACTTCTTTCTTTATTTTTACCGAATTTATCGGTATTTTACTTAACTTTGAGTGTGAACTCCGATTCCGCCGAATTGAGTTTTTGATGCGAATCGTCAAGAGTTACACATTCATACAAAACCATTGCTTGATACTCGCCTTTCTCAAGCGACTTTGAAAGCGGTACATCTGTAAGACCGCTGCCGGGTTCAAGCAAATCCGATTTATAAAGCACAGTTCCGTCGGAAAGCCTTAGCGTTGCGTATAAGCCGCAGGTGTTTGACTTTGGATTGCCGATACTGATGTGCAGAGAGGTATCGCCCGCATTCATTTCAGCAGTGCTGTAGCCGGGTATCTGCACGCCTGTTTTTTTGGTATTGTCACTGCCTTTTGAGTTTTCGTCTATGCCTGTGTCCCAATCAGTGCGTATCTCCCCTACCACACCCTGTGTGGGTGCGGCAGGTTGAGAGTTTATGTTATTGTAGATTAATACTGCGCTTAGCGCTCCGATTGCAACGATAAGTGCCGCTGTAATTGCAATATATTTTTTTATTTTTCAATGCGTCCTCTTTTCTTCAATACAGCAAAGGCAAGCAAAGCGATAATTGCCGTAAATGAAATTGTATAAATCACGGTTGCGCCCGTCTTTATTGTTGTAATGCATTTACGGTTACGGCTGTAATCGGAAGAGCCGTTAAAAGCATAAGCACACACAGGGCAACACTCGAAATACGCTTTGCTTTTTTCTTGATTTTAATAAAAATCCCTTCTTTATGCCCAAGGGTCATTCGAAGCGGGAGTTCGTATGTCGGAGAGTGCAAGATTGCGCCACAAGAACCATTGATTGCCCTTTCTGCGAAGCTCAATCGGGCGAGGTGAGTCCGCTCCCGACGACTGAACCTGAACCTTTGCATAACCCTCGCTCTGATAGGTATATGCATACTCGGAAACGGTTATTTTGTACGGAACATTCGGTGTATAATCGTTCTTCACGGATGAACCCTCAAAATACGAGCGAGGAATATATCCCCTGCCCTTGATTCTGTCACGCAAAACTGAATATCCATCCCGTTCATCGGCTGAGGTCCTTTTAATACATTGAGCATTTCTATTGTGTTTTCCGGACTTTCATCATATTCAAGCAACACAAGTATTGCAAATGCCGCTGTTGAAAGAGGTGACGAAAAGTCAAGCTCCGGCATTTTTTTGAGTTCATCTGCATTTTTCGGATAATCGGCAAATACAAATGTTTTGCTTTTGTACATTGCATTGTTTACTGCTCCCGAAACAGCATTTGAAACATTGTTTTTTACAGTCTGATTTGTCATATTTTTTAAGCTGTCAAATATACCCATAAATAGTACCTCCTTATTAAAGAAGTGCGCCAAGTGCGGCAGGTTGAGAGTTTATGTTATTGTAGATTAATACTGCGCTTAGCGCTCCGATTGCAACGATAAGTGCCGCTGTAATTGCAATATATTTTTTTATTTTTCAATGCGTCCTCTTTTCTTCAATACAGCAAAGGCAAGCAAAGCGATAATTGCCGTAAATGAAATTGTATAAATCACGGTTGCGCCCGTCTTTATTGTTGTATTGTCAATCTGTGTATTGCCTGTGTTGTTGCCGCCGCTTGACGAGGTTTCCACAAGTGCAAAATCAGTCGGCTGTGATAATGTAAACACTGCTTTTCCGTTTTCAAAAGAGTCGGGCTTTATGTATTTTATGCCGCCGTCGCCGTCAAGTACCGCAAGGCTTACATTTTTGCCGCTTACCGGCAAGGTGAGTTTTAAATTATTGTCACACCAAAATTCCGCAAATGCAGAGTTTCCGTTATTGTCCGAAAGTGTGCCCTTGTAAAAATCAAGAATTTTTCCGTCCTTAATAAGCGACTCGAATTTTTTATACTGTTCGTCATCTGTTGAATAAGCAGTGTAGCTAACATTGAGTGACGAGTGCATATTGCCCGAAAGAGTAATGCCGCTGCCTACAGATTTAACGCTGTACTTTAGGAAGCTGCCTTTGATGTACGGATAACCTCTGTTAAAGTCAGAGCAAATAAAGTTTATGCTGTCATCTGTAACACTGTTTAACTTATCCGCAAGGCTTGCGCTTGCCATTTCAACCGTTCTTTCGTATGCAATATTTGTACTGTCGGCTTTTGCCTGTGAATCCGTGCCTACTGCATTGAGTGAATTTTGTGCTGTGTAAAATACATTCTTGACTGTTACACCGTCAGTTCCCGCAATGCCGTTCAAGCCGACAATCGAACCCTTTGCAGAATTGATTTTGCAAAGTACATTGCCGCAGTTATAGGAGCTTTCGATTTTGCCGCTGTTCTTGCCAACTAAACCGCCTGCAACCGTTGAAGTATCGAGTCCTGTCTTGCCTGTGTTTGCACAACCGTACATTTTGCCTGTGTTAATTGCCGAAATACCGCCGCACACGCTGCCCTTTACAATTGAGCAATTTCGTGTGCCTGTAATTTTACCGTTGTTAATACCCGCAACACCGCCGCAGACATCTGCGTTAAGAATCGAGTTAAGCTCCGATGCGTTGATTTTTAAATTTTTGATAAAGATTGTACCCGATACAGCGTTTATACCGCTTACGCAATGGTCAATCACACCGTCATTTACAGCCGCAATTCCGCCGCCTGTTTTTGCACTGCCCTTAAAGTCGCAGTCATAAACAAACAAATCTTTTACAATGCCTTTTTCTCCGATAAATTCAAACAGTCCGCCGTACTCGCCTGCGGAAATATTAAGTGCGCCTATGCTGTAGCCGTTGCCGTCAAATGTGCCGTTAAACGGTTTGTTTTCAGCAACAGAGCCGATTCCCTGTACCCAGCTTGAATTTTCATCAGCGTAAATATTATTTACAAGAACATAATTCTTGTCGCCGTATCGCTTGTAATCGGTTCTTACAACCTGTGAAAGTTTTACAAGGTCGCTGTAGGTTTTTATAATAAATCTGCCGTCGTCGTCCTTGTCAAACTCATCGGGTGTTCTCTCAAAGTTTGAATATGTATTGTCAAAGTCCGCATAATAAACCGTACCGCCGTTAAATACGGGGTAATCGTCAGGAGTAAGACCGTTATCTATGTTCTGATACCAAGCCTGTGTGCCGTCGGTAACACCGTTGTTGAGTTTAAAAGCAACTTCGCCGCACTTAAATTCGGAAATTGTTTTTTCGTTTGCCGATAACCCCAACTTGCTGTCTGTACCGAACGGAGTGTTTCCCGTATCTTTGTTGAAATAATTGTTTGCGATATTCGACTTGTTAAAATTCCTTGCCCAACCGATAATTGCGCCGCAATGTATGCCGCTGCCGTTATCGCTTATCTTTGTGTAATTGTAGCAGTTTTCGATTGTCGGGTTTGTATTGTTAAGGTAGCCGAGAATACCGCCGACATATGCGCCGCTTTGCGTTGCTGTAACTGTGCCTGAGTTTGCGCAGTTTTTAACTCTTGCGCCGCCGTTTGAGTAAGCTATTACGCCGCCGATACAATCGGAAGAATTATTGAGGTGAATGCTTCCGTAGTACATACATTTCTCAATATCTGTTTTATCATTTCCTACAGAGCCGATAATGCCGCCTGCGTGCGTTACCTGCGAACCGTATTTGTCATTATTTATATTTACATAAGAAACTACATTTTTGACAGAACCCAAATTAATGTAGCCGACAACACCGCCGATATGACTTGCGGAATTTTTGACTGTAATGTCGCCGTAAACCGTAATATCGGAAACACTGCCCTCGTTTACAGAACCGAAAAGTCCTGTGTAATCTGAAGCTTTGCTTATATTAAGATTTAAAATACTGTGTCCTTTGCCGTTAAAATTGCCTTTATAATTATTGACAGGCGCCCATTCCTTATTTTCAAGGTCAATGTTTGCGGCAAGTTCTGCGTTTGCACCTGCATTTTGCTTATCAAAATCAGCATAGCTGTGGTCGCCGTTTACAAGTGATGAGAACCAGAAAAGCTGACCTGCGTTGTTTATCGTATACACATCGGTGCTCTTATTATAAACGGCAGGCTGATACTGACCGCAAATTGTGCAAAAGCCCTTTTCATTATATGTATGAGTGTGTTGGGATACAAAGTTTGTCATATAAATTCTTTCGCTTAGCTTTGCGTCAATATAGTTTGCCATAACAAAACCAATGCTTTGTATAGCGCTTGATGTGGCAGGCTGTGACAAAAAGCTGTCCTCCATAAGCGACCTGTTTACTATTCTTGGCTGATTAATATTATCCTTAGCACCCGAATAGTTAAAAAGATAATTTCCTTGCTCGGTATATTTATTCTTAGTAGCATCGGAAATTGTGCTGTAAAAATAAAGGAGTTTTGTATCTGCGTCGCGCTCGCCGTAATTATCCTGTACATAAATATTGCTGTTTCCTACACGAACGGCATTTTTATTAAGAGAATAATCATTATCGTCCCATCTGCTTGCATCCATACCGAAAGCGTCCATTACAGAAAAGCCTAAATCTTTGCTTTCTGCTTTTTTAATGTAACTGTCCGAAAAATCGAGTCTGCGAATAAACACAATTTTTCCTCTTACATCCTTGAGCTTAGGCGAATACTCACTTCCGCCTTTCTGCGGTTTGTAAATCGGATAATTTTTATTATTCAGATATTGCTTTAAAACAATATCACCGATAATTTCGTCGCTGCCGTTCGAATCTCCTTTCAAGGTCATTACAACAGTTTCGTAAGGATGTTCTTTAAGAAAATCTTTGGCAGTGTCCATTATATTACGCAGAGTCATATCACTGCCGTCCCTGTTGTGGCAGGTGTAAAAATTTTCTCCGTGAATAATAGTAGGATTACTGTTTTCGTTAATTGATTCTTTTCTGTTAATTCTTATGTCCCATGCTCTTACTCCCGAATTAAGCTGTTCGTCGGGATAAAGCCGCTGACAACATACGATTGAAAGTTGTTCTGCGACATCAGTCATATAAGTTGCGCCTGTGTCATGCGTTCCGGGCATATTAACCTCTGAAAGATACATATCATCAGGCAAATGTGACATCCAATTGCCGCTGTTTATTGCATAGCCTTTATCGGTTTTGTTTTTTACATCTTCGGCAGTATATGAATTTAATGAATTCATATTAAGGAATTTCAAATCCCACTTAAAAGCTTTTTTTGAAAGAATAAGTTTTACATCATTGTTATCGTTTTTATTTTCATATCCCTCAATCGAAAGATACAGCTTGTTGGCTACATTATAAATGTAATAAACATTAGCCTCGGAATCAACAGGAATAAATCTCCAAAGCTGACTCAAATGATTGTCGCCTGAATTATTCCAAACATGAATAACAGCCTTATTTGGGTTATTCACACCGTCTACATCCCATACGGCATCATATGGGACTGACGAACCATAAGCATTTTTCGGAACATTCTCGTTAATATCATAGCTTCTCAGTCTGTAAGCTCTTCTTGAGCTGACCCATTCCGCAGTAATTTTAGGAGTTGTGCCGGTGTAATAAAGCTGCAGGCAGTTACCTTGAACCACTGCGTCATTATTTACATTTACATCACTGATATAATCTTTTGGATAAAGCATAAAAACAGGAGCGTTTTCCTGCGGCCTTATTTTATTGGAATCACCGCCGGGGATCTGCTGTTCTCCGAAATTTTCGGATACATCGTCCGTAGCCCTAACAACCCACTCTGTTTTTTTAGATGTCAATGCAATTTTTGATTCTTGTTTATAAGCATCTTTCTCTGTACCGACATAAAGATTGTTGTTTTTTTGGTCGGTAATTTTAGCAATTATGTAGTATGTATCTGCTTTGTTCGGTACAGGCTCAAATCTGAAATATTGATTATCATTTTTCAATGTGTCGTCCCATTGATGAATAACATTACCTACCTCCGACTTTTTATGTTCAACATCGAGCCATTTTTTAAAATCATCACATTTTATACCGTAATAATCATCTTTTTGCTGAAGCTTCATCTTACATTGCTTACCGCCGAGATAATCAAGATGAGCTACATTTGCTCCATATCCTGTACCGTTGATGTTCCAACGGAACTCGTTGCGGGCAAGCGGCTTATCGGTGTCTTTATCAGGCAAATTAAGATAAATATAATACAGCTTGGCTGTGTCAAACTTTGCCGATTTTGAGGCGTCCATACTTTTTAGCTCTGCCGCATTTGCAGTCACTGCAAAAGTGCCGAGCGTAATAATCGCTGTGAGCAGCAGTGCCGTGAACGATTTAGTCAATCTGATTGCTTTGTTAATTTGTTTCCCTTCTTTAACAATATTTTATTTTTTATAATTATACCTATATCTTGCGGTTTATTCTATACAAATAGCACGAATTGCAGAAATCCGTCACAAATTGATATGCAAAGACAAGATTTTTACAAAAAAATGTGGTACAATGTTGAATATAGTTATATCATACCGAGGGGATTACAATGCGCATTGCTGTTATTGACGATCTGAAAAGTGACAGACAATTGCTGATAAGCAGGCTTAACAAGTTACTTTCGGATAATAGCATTAACGGAGAAATATACGAATTTGAAAAAGGAATTGATTTTATAAATGCCTCAAAGCAAACAGCATTTGAAGTTGCATTTATGGATATTTACATAGATAAAGAAAACGGAATAGAAATTTCAAAACTGCTTAGAGAATTTGATAAGGAATGTATCCTGATTTTTACAACCACTTCGTCGGACTACGCACTCGAGGGCTTTAAAGTAAGGGCATTTGACTACCTTGTCAAACCATATACGACAGATGAACTTAAAATTGCATTTACGGATATTTTAAACCGCCTGCCGTCATCGGACAAATATATAGAAGTAAAAGTAATCGGCGGCACACAGAGAATCAGGCTGAATGAAATAATCTACGCCGAACATTTTAAGCACTGCATCAACATATACAAAAGCGACTGTGCAACCACCGTGGTTCGCAGTACATTTGCGGAGTTTGGCAAACAGCTTGAAAGCGACGAAAGATTTTTTATGTGCAACCGTGGAGTAATTCTTAATTTTGATTACGCAAGCGATTTTGACGGAACGGAATTTATACTGAACAACGGAGTGAGAATTTCGGTCAGCCGAAGTCTTACAAAATCCGCAAAAAGTCGGTTCGCCGATTTTATCTTTAACAAGAGGTGATATTGTGACGGAAATGCTACGACCTATGCTTGAGCTTGCCGTGCTGATACCCGGCACTTTACTTGCATACCTGCCTATGAAAGAGCATTTAAAAATAAAAATGGGCGCATTGACGGCAATTTGGCTGTCAACACTCCTTATGCTTTGCATAGTGGGCGGACTGTTTTGTTATTCGTTTGAAATAAAAACAATTTCTTTAATCCTGCCTGCCTTTATGCTTATGACCATTGCCTACTGCGCAACGCTTAGGACATCTATATTGAAATCCGCAAATATTGCACTTGCCGTGTGCGGCGTTTATGCCTGCCTTGCAAGCATAACACGAGCCATTGACTCAATAGTTTATCCTAAAAATATCGAGCCTTGGTTCGGGCTTACGGGCGGAATTGTTTTCAATATTTTTTGCTGGATATTTGTAATGCTTGCGTTTTACCCTGCCTCTCACGCAGTGTGCGACCTAATAGACGACGAAAACATTGCTCACACATGGTATGTGTTCTGGATATTACCCACTGTTTTTATCGCCATAAACATATTTATAATACCGTGGAATCCAAACATTCTGCATACAGGAAGAATTATGCAGGGATATATTGTAATCTGTTGTACGATGCTCGGTTTGCTTTTGCTTTTTTACGCTCTGTTTTACATAATGGCAAAAAGCCTTAATCACAATCACAAGCTCACGCAGGAAAACACAATTCTGTATATGCAGCAAGAGCAGTACAACACGCTTAATAAGGCGATTGAAGAAACCCGACACGCTCGTCACGATATGCGGCATCATCTGTCGATTCTTAATTCGTTTGTCAAACGAAAAGATTGGGCAGACCTTGAAAATTATTTAAGCGAAATGAGCAAGAGCATTCCGAGTTCGGAACTCAAGCTGTGCGAAAACAATGCGATTGACGGAGTAGCGGGGCATTATTATCATAGGTATAAAGATTTGGAAATACCGTGTGTATTCAAGCTCGAACTTCCAAAAGAACTTTCCGTATCTGAAATTGATATTTGCCTTGTGCTCTCTAATTTGCTTGAAAATGCGCTTGAGGCAAGTATGCGAACCGCACCAGACAAACGACGAATAACCGTGTTTGCAAGAATGCACTCGGATAATGTAGTGCTTATTAAAGTAGAAAACTTCTACAACGGAGTTGTAAAAGAAAAGAACGGAATTTTTGAATCAAGCAAACACAGCGGCGAAGGCATCGGCACACAATCCGTCCGCCGCATAGCCGAAAAGGGCGGCGGCTACTGCCGTTTCACGCAAAAAGACGGCATCTTCACCGCCGATGTAATGCTTAGAGGAAATAGTAAATAGATACAGGAAAATAAAAAGCACAGACTTTCGTTATTTTGAAAAGCCTGTGCTTTTTAATACTGAATTTTATTCATATCCCCTTATCCTTACCACAAGAACCGTTTTTTAAATTTTCCGGTAAAAATCGTTTATTATGATTTTGTGAAGATTTTAATATTTTGTTAAAAGCTGAAATTATATTACTTGAATCGTTGCACTCAAACCAAGTGCTGTCTCTTATACACATCTGACGCTGCCGACGAATTA
>ENA-OZFL01000570-OZFL01000570.1-human-gut-metagenome-genome-assembly--contig:-NODE-570-length-9429-cov-3.785364_pt1 | contig 9429 bp, 5 predicted proteins | sample MGYA00245108_ERZ653641 | MGnify/ENA primary metagenome ERZ653641 (study PRJEB26926, sample SAMN06165058) | human gut metagenome | biome: ENVO:00009003; feature: ENVO:2100002; material: ENVO:00002003... | reverse complement strand
CATGATGAGCTGTGCGGGCCGCCTGCCGATCTACATGATGTTCGTCTCCGCCCTGTTTCCCTCCCGCCTGCAGGCTCCCGTGCTGTTCGGGATTTATGCCAGCGGCGTCCTGCTGGCGCTGTGCTGCGCCCGGCTTCTGAAAAACACGCTTTTCAAGGCGCCCCAGAGGGATTCCCTCCACCACATGAAGCGCCTGCGCCTCCCCTCCCTGCGGAAGGTGGGCATCCTGATGTGGTCACGGGCCTTCATGTACGTCCGGAAAGCAGGCACTTTCATTCTTGGGGCCTCCATCATCCTGTGGTTTCTGAACACCTACCCCAGGCCGGAAGAAAACACGGCGCCGACAAACGCAGCGGCCATGGAACATTCCTACGCCGGACAAATAGGCCATTGGATGGAACCCGTCACGCAAGTGGCCGGATTTGACTGGAAAATCAATTCCGCCCTGGTAGGAGCCTTTGCCGCCAAGGAAATTTTCGTCACCCAGATGGGTATCCTCTATGCGGTGGAAGACGGAAATTCGGTCCCGGCTGCCCAGCAGACATTGAACGCCCGCCTTAAAGCCAGCTACACCCCTCTCCAGGGCATCAGCATCATGATATTCTGCCTGATTGCCCTGCCCTGCATCGGCACCGTCACCGTCGCCAAGAGGGAAGCGGGCACCTGGTGGTTCGCTCTGGCTCAATTCGGCGGATTGACCCTCCTGGGTTTTGCAACGGCTACGCTGATCTACCAGGCAGGGCTCCTTCTGTAAGGGCCAGCCATAAAGAAACCGGAAGCAGGGAATACCCCCCGGAGGAAGAAAAAATGAACCTCGTGGAAAAAGAGGCATTTACGATGAACTTCCGCAAGTTCTCCTGCTCTACGGTCAAGTTATCACAACCTCGTCATCATCCGGCCACGAAAGCCGCAGCATAACACCATGCATGGCCGTGCAAGCCTCCCCTCCGCAACAATCCGGAATCAGTATGCATCGGCTGAAGCCTTTCCTGTTTTTTTCAAGCCGCCCGGGTATCCTTTTCCGTTTGCAGAGGGGGGGAACAACCTGCGGCAAAAAAAGATCATGCAGCCATTTCCGGAAAATCAATGCCCTTTTGACAGGGAGTAATCAAAAAAGGGGCACCAATTATCCATTCGGTAATCTTTGCCCTGGATATGGGCCTTAACCTCATCTCCCTGGGAATCCCTCAGACAGCCCCGCGCCCCCGTCCGCGGACCGGAAGGACGGTGTTCATTAATCGTCATCCCATAGCGTAGACGCCCTTTCCTCGGGTCCTTCTCCGTCAACAGCTGTACCGCATTCTTCCCCACCAGCCGGACAGACTTGATGGCAATATCCTCTCCCTCAGCCCCCACAAGGGAAAAACCATAATTGCCAGGATCGTCAACCGTCTTCGTGTCCAGAACCAAAGGGGGGCAGGGAGCATAAAATGCCACTTCCACCGTCCAACCCTTTCCGGACTTCCTGATTTTATGGGTCAGGGGATGCACGGGTTTCCAGTCCGCCCCATCCAACAGGACTTTCTTCATGACATAGCCCACATACTCCCCATAAAGGCGGGACATGGGCGCCGTCAAATGGACTCCGTCGCTATACTCGAAATGATACATCGGGGTCGTCATCACATACCGGCTGTCCTTCTCCAAAGCCATCTCCAGCTGTTCCAGGGCAATAGCCGGATAATCCGTAGGATTAAACTGATAATAATTCAAATGGGAACCAACCTGATAGCCGAAACAGACCACATCGTTTTTCTGCCCGGTCACGGCCCTGGCGTCATGATTTATGTCCCTGATCAGCTTTTCCATTTTTTCCCGGTACCATTCCCTCGTCTTTCTGTCCTGGTGATCCGTCTCTCCCTGGGTCCAGATAAACGCAGGCATGGAAAGGGTCTTCCCTTCCCGGTCAGCCAGTATTTTGGCGGCCTTCAAATCATCCAAAATGCGGTTGTAGGCTCCAGTTCCCCTGCCCAGGGAACCAAGGCTCGCCCCACCCACTCCCGTCGCAGAACAAATCAACCGGATACGGGAAGCCGTAACGGGAGAATAATGCTGCATCAGGCGGAACAAACGACAGGCAGCCCCGGATACGGGAGTTTCGCCGCGCGGACCGTTCACTCCTTCCTCCAGAGGAACCAGCATCTTGCGGTCACTGCCGTTCTCATACGCTCTCACCCCTCCCCTGAACATATACAAGCCCCCTTCCTCCTGCTTTTCCGTTACAACGGGCTTAGCCGTCCAGCCCACAGAAAGGGATTGACCGTAAGGAGTTAAATAATTCCAATCCGCCCACTCTGTTTTCCGGGAGGCACAGATGGATGCGGAAGCCGCCGCAGCCATGTGGAAAGCAAGCAAAATCAAGGTAACAGGAATATTCATCAGATAATTCAACGGACTCTGTCCGTGAACATACGTTAGCCGTTCCCTCTTTTTATCAATTCCTGAACACAAAGCTGTCCATCCATTGCTGCAGTACCATTACGCCAGGAAATACGGAATTGCCGTTCCAGCCGGGTCCACGCCATGTTTCGGTACCATGCCGTACCGGCAGGAAAACGCATTCAATATACCAACGGGATTTTTTATCCTCCAAAAGAAAGGCGGCAGAAACATTCTCCGTATTGAATAAACAACATGAACCATTTCCCGTCTATCAACGCCATATCCGCCTCCATCTGCCTTCTGGGATGCGGACTCGCCCTGCCTGTTTTCTCCCAACAGCCGGAAAAAGGAAAACCCGATGCCGCCCACATTTCCAAAACAAAAGCTGACTGGTGGAGCCAGAGGCACGCCCTGTTAAAGCAGACCCTGGCGGAAACACCATGCCAACTGCTGTTTATCGGCGATTCCATCACCCACCGCTGGGAAACCGACGGCAAAAAAATATGGTCTCAATATTTTTCCCCCTATGCTCCTGTCAATTTCGGCATAGGAGGCGACAGGACGGAACATGTATTGTGGCGCATTGACGATTCTGCCCTTAAAACGCCTCATTCCCCCCAAGTATGCGTTATCATGGTGGGCACCAATAACACAGGGCAATACAAAGGCAGGCAGACCCCGCAGGAAACGGCGGAGGGTATCCGGGAAATAGCTTCCCGGGTCCATCGGCTCCACCCCGCCACTGAAATTATTCTTCTGCACATCTTTCCCCGGGGGAAAACGGCGGAAGACCCCCTGCGCATCCAAAATGAAATGATCAACAGGGAGCTGGACAAAACAAATATGCCGAGAGTCCATGTCGTCAACATTAATTCCGCATTCCTGGACAAGGACGGCACTTTCCTGCCGGGAATTACCGGGGACCTCGTCCACCTTACAGAAAAAGGCTACCGTCTCTGGGCGGACGCACTGCTGCCGGAAATCAAAAAATACATGAAGTAAGTCCGCTACCCCCTTCCGCCCGGCTCGACGGCCAATTCGGCCTCATCTGCGCAGAAGCGGCCAGCCAATCATGGTTGTCACTCCCGCACATAAAAAACCGGAGGGATTATTTTCCCTCCGGTTTTCGGATACGGCCGTTAAAACCGTTTAAATTGTCTTAATCACGGAAGAGTCGTCATCATCCCTGTCCTCGGCAGAAGCGGCCTTCCTGGTGGGAACAGGCGTCTTCCTGACCTTTTCCAGAGCCTTGTCCACCGCCGCAATCACCTTGTCTTCCCCGGTCTTCTGACTGGACAACTCATTATAAATCTTTTCCTTGGCCTCATAATCGGCCTTGGCTGCCGCATCGCCGGGATTGGCCTTGAACTTGTCCTCCGCCTTGAACAAGGCCTCCTCCGCAGCCTGGAACTTTGGTTCCACCGCGTTTCTCTGGTCTTCCGCAGTCTGCTTGATGCGGCCCAGCAGGCGAATCACATACGGGCGGTTGCTGAGTCTCTTGAATGCGGAAACCAGAAACTGGCGGCGTTCGCTGGTTTTGGCATCCGCAATAAGGGGGTCAAACAACTTGAGCGTGGCGTTGTCATCCCGGTCACGGTCCACGGAGAGTACGCGGAGAATGGAATCATGGGCCTGGGAACGCACGCGTTCATGCAGGGATTCGTCTTTCCAGGCCTTGAACAGGTACGGAACGGCGTCATCCGTATTCCAGTCCCCCCAGGCGGTAATGATGGCAAGCGCCTTTTTGGTATCCTCCTTATAGCTCTTTTCCATCATGTCCAGCACCTTGGGATCACCGGTGCGGGCCAGCAGCTTGTAAAGCATTTTGACGTTTTCCTCCGGCATATCTTTCTGATACTGGAGCAGTTTGGAGGAAAGCGCCTTGCGCTTGGCTGGAGGAGCTTCGTCAATCAGGTAGCGCGCCGTACGGAAAGCGGAGGAAATCAAATCCGGGGAAGCATCCTTCTTCTGGAGGATCTTCATCACGTCGTCAAGGTCGTCCAGCTTCATGGCAAAACGCATGTACTTGAGCACCACGGCCTGCTTGTCCTGGATCTTCTTATTCTTGCTTTCGCTGATGGAAGCGTACAGGTCTTTCAGCATGTCGCGCATGGCGGGGCTGGAAGACTTGGCCAAAAGGGTCACCATCATGGAATATTTTTCCTTACTGTACCTGCCGACATTTTTTTTCATGTCTTCCACCACCTGACGGGCAATGTTGTCATCCATCTGGGCCATGATGGAAACCAGGTGGGCGGCGCCGGGCCAGTTTTCCCTGTTGCCCTTGACTCCCCTCACATTGGCGAGCAGCAGAGCGGCATCCTCCGCATCGGGAACGACTTTCACATCCGGAACACGGCTGAGATTCTTGGAGTCAAACAGACGGCTGCGGCCCAGTTTCCCGCCTTCCACGACCAGCGCATTCAGGCGGGCGTTCTCACCTTCCACCTTTTCTTTCTTGCTGCTGGTGCTCCATGCATAAATCCCTACGCCGGCAGCGATGACAACCAAAGCGCATACCCCATAAATGACACCCCGCAGCAGGGATTTGGATTTATCCACGGAAGCGGCCATATCCCGGGCGGATTCCGTTCCGGCGGGAGGCTGAATACCGCCGTCGCCCGCCGGAGGAGCGCCAGCGGCAGGGGAAACTCCCTCGGCGGCCACAGGCTGGGGAACCGCAGCGGGAGCCACGGAAGAAGCTGGTGCTGCCCCCACGGGGGATTTTAATACTTTCAGCTTGGGAACGGCGCTTTCCGGAGCGGCGGCCGGGGATTTCTCCGCCGCAGCGGGAGCGGCGGCCGTCTTGAAAACTTTCAATTTGGGAGCCCTCCCCGCAGGAGCAGGCTCCGGAACAGACGGTTCCGGGGTCTGCACAGCCGCAGGCGCTACCCCTGCGGCCTGGGCCAGTGCAGCGGCCTGAGCCTCCGCCAGGGCTTTCTGGGCCTCCGCTACCTTGGCAAGGGCATCCTGAATCTGGGCATCCACGGAGGGCTCGGGCTGCGGAGCGGAAGCGGCTTCCTTTTTCTCCAGCTCCGCCGCAAGGCGCGCTCTTTCCTCTTCGGCAGCTACACGGGCGGCCTCCTTTTCTGCGGCAATGCGCGCGGCTTCGGCAGCCTCCTGCTCCGCCTTGATTCTTGCGGCTTCCTGCTCGGCAGCTATTCTCGCCGCCTCCTTTTCGGCAGCAATACGGGCGGCTTCCTGCTCGGCAGCCGCTTTTTCCGCAGCAATCCTATCCGCCTCCGCCTGTTCCGCTGCGCGGCGGGCGGCTTCCTCCTGCTCCTGAGCCAGCTTGGCCTGCAACTCAGGAGTGAGAAAACGCGGCTTGACAACCTCCACGCCTTCCGCGGCGGGAGAAACAAACTTTACCTTGGGTGCGGCCGCAGGGGCTGCCGTTACCAAACGGCGTCGCAATTTGGGAGGTTCCGGCGAAGAAGGGGTTCCTGTCTGATCGGTCATCGTGATAAAATGGCTGGGAAATTGGAGTGATTTTATACGATTCCGCGGCCCCCTGCAACCTCAAAATACCGTCTGGAAAACGGGCGGGGAACAGCCGCCGTGCGTGGTTCAACAGGCAGATTGCGAAAAAAGGCTTCACCCGAGATATAACATGGAAAAGCGTTTAAATATCCCGCGTATTCTCCCGCAAAATCATAAAAAACACAATATGTTAACAACAACAATCATGAATAAAGTAAAGCGCCCGTAATAGAACTTCAAGAATACGTACCAGTCATTTAAGAATCCTCTTAAAAAATGTTATAACACATATACTTTTTTCTTGCCAGACCAAGGATGATTAGTTAAATAAATAACCACTCGTCAACATCATGAATTCCAACGACAGTACCAAAAATAAGAGGCGCTACACGCCTGAAGAAAAACAATCCGTTCTTGATTTCATTGCTGAACGGAAAACCCAAAACAAAAGGGGTGCCCAGAAAGAAGCCGCCGAACGCTTCGGCATCAGCACGGTGACCATCTCAAGCTGGATGAAGGCATCCAAGGCCAAGCGCGGCCGCAAGCCCGGCACCAAAAATACAACTGCTCCTAAAACACAGCCTCTCGCAGCCGCCCAACCCGCCGACCTGCGCCGCCTGGCGGCCGTTCTGGAAGAAATCGCCGACCTTGAAGCCCAGACAGCCAAACTCGACGCCCTGCGCGCTGAAGCGGAGGAACTCAAGAACAGGCTGACTGCCAAGCAGGCCTGATTGCTTTTATTCCTTCCTTTTCCGGAAAACCGGCTTCCCCTGACAAGGGAAGCCGGTTATTTTCTTTACGGAGATCGCGCTTGCCCCCCCGGAACAATTCCTTTAATATCCGCCGTCGTGACTCAACCCGCCCACATTGCTCCCGCGAGTCAGTCTGTGGAAGGCATGTATGCCGACTACTTTCTGGATTACGCCTCGTATGTCATTCTGGAACGGGCCGTACCCAAGATCAATGACGGGTTTAAACCTGTGCAGCGCCGTATTCTGCACGCCATGGACCGCCTGGACGACGGGCGTTATAATAAAGTGGCTAATATCGTGGGAGACACGATGAAATTCCATCCGCACGGCGACCGTTCCATTGCAGACGCGCTGGTGGGGCTGGGACAAAAAGGGCTGCTTATCGACACGCAGGGGAACTGGGGCAATATTCTGACAGGCGACCCCGCAGCGGCTTCCCGCTATATTGAAGCCCGCTTCACCTCCTTTGCGCGTGACGTAGTATTCAGCCCCAAGGTCACGGAATGGCAGCTCTCCTATGACGGCAGGAACAAGGAACCGGTCAGCCTTCCCGTCAAATTTCCCCTGCTTCTCGCTCAGGGAGCGGAAGGCATCGCCGTGGGGCTTTCCAGTAAAATTCTTCCCCACAACTTCAATGAGTTGATTGAAGCCTCCATCGCCTACTTGCGCGGCCAGCCCTTCCAGCTTCTGCCGGACTTTCCGACCGGAGGCGTGATGGATGCCACCAACTACCGTGACGGAGAACGCGGGACGGGCCGCGTCCGCATCAGGGCGCGCATCCTCACGGAATCGAAGAAACTTCTCCGCATCACGGAAATCCCGTTCGGCGTCACCACGGAAATATTAATTGATTCCATTGTCTCCGCTGCGGAAAAGGGAAAAATTAAAATCGCCCGCATTGAGGACAATACGGCCCAGCATGTGGACATCCTGGTCCATCTCCCGGCCGGAGCGGATCCGGAGCAGACGAGGAAAGCCCTGTTTGCCTTCTCCGCCTGTGAAGTCAGCATCTCCCCGAATGCCTGCGTCATTGTGGAGGAAAAACCCAGGTTCATGTGTGTCAGCGACATCCTGCGCTACAATACGGACTCCACCAAGGAAATCCTGCGCCAGGAGCAGGAAATCCGACTCAAGGAACTGAACGAGGCGTGGCACCAGGCAAGCCTGGAAAAAATATTCATTGAAAACCGCATCTACCTCTCCATAGAAGATTCCGAAACGTGGGAAGAAGTGCTCGGCACCATTGACCGGGAATTGCAGCCGTTTGCATCCCGGCTGCGCGCCCCCATTACCAGGGACGACCTGGTAAGGCTGACGGAAATCAAAATCAAGCGGATTTCCAAATTTGACGCTTTCAAGGCGGACCAGCACATCCGCCAACTTGAAGAGGACATCGAACAAACGCAGAAGAACCTCAACCAGCTTACCAAATTCACTATCCGCTGGTTTGAAGCCCTGCGTAAAAAATACGGCGCCGCCTATCCGCGGAAAACGGAAATTTCCTCCTTCGGCTCCGTAAACCGCGCGCAGGTGGCTGTTGCCAATGAAACATTGTATATTGATGACGAAGGCTTTGCCGGTTACGGCGTCAAGAAGGGAAACCCTGTCTGCAAATGCTCCACGCTGGATGACGTGTTGATCATTGACAATGCAGGCGTGCTCAAAATCGTGCGGATTCAGGACAAATTTTTCGCTGGTAAAAATCCCCTTTATATTTCCGTCATCAAAAAAGGGGACGCCCCCGTGTTCAACCTGATTTACCGGGACGGAAAAGACGGCCCCGTGTACGCCAAGCGTTTCCGCATAGGAGGGTTCACCAGGGACAAGGAATATCCGCTTACCCGAGGCGCAAAGGGAACGCGCATCTTCCACTTCTCCGTGCATGAAACGGAGGAAAACAGTTCCCAGATAAGCGTAAACGTTTATCTGAAAGCCGTTCTGAAACTCCGTAACCTGATCAGGCCCTTCCACTTCGCGGACCTGAGAATCAAAAACCGCGGTGCCCAGGGAAATATCATTACCAGGCATCCTGTGGAACGCGTCTCCCGCATCATGCCTCCGGCCAAGTCCGGAAATGAGGAAACGGAAGGGCCAACAACCGCTCCTTCCGCAACAGCGGAACGGACGGAAGGCTCACCCGCCCCCTCCGCGGAAACGCTGCATCCTGAAACAGCCCCACATTTGGAGGAACCGCCTGCCGATCCGCCGCTGGAACAGGGCTCCCTGTTTGACTCCTGAAACGTTTTCAATCTCTTAAAATGGAAATATCCATGCCTGACTATCCATTTTCGGCTTGCCACAACGGGCCATCTTCTGTAGATATGGGCCACCTCATTACCATGCCGCTTTAGCTCAGTGGTAGAGCACCCGCCTTGTAAGCGGACGGTCGTCAGTTCAAATCTGACAAGCGGCTCCATCATAACCCGCTCAAGGTCAATCCTTGAGCGGGTTGCTTTTATGAGGCGTGCGCCATTACTCGTTCCCATGAATTTCCGGCGTGCCGCTTTTGAACATTCATCATCCATTCATATCTCCGGCGGAATGCAGCAGCCGCAGGAAGCAAAGCGGACACAACATCTGGCAAGAGGCCATTCCACCCACGGGCATCCCCGTCAACTTCCGACAGCGAAGGGTCATTCCCTGAGCGGGAAGAAGGTTCCGTTGGCGATAACGCCGCCTCAGCAAGCCGTTTCCCCCCTTGAATACGCCTCCATTGCCATTTCGACCAAGGGAACCATGATTCAAGCCAATGGATACTACAGAAAGAAAGATGGCCGCGGCTATCCTCCGGTTTGAAGACAGCCGCGTTACCGGG
>ENA-OZFL01000543-OZFL01000543.1-human-gut-metagenome-genome-assembly--contig:-NODE-543-length-9899-cov-7.143946_pt1 | contig 9899 bp, 9 predicted proteins | sample MGYA00245108_ERZ653641 | MGnify/ENA primary metagenome ERZ653641 (study PRJEB26926, sample SAMN06165058) | human gut metagenome | biome: ENVO:00009003; feature: ENVO:2100002; material: ENVO:00002003... | reverse complement strand
GATCAGCCTCGGTCTCGTGGGCTCGGAGATGTGTATAAGAGACAGGATAGTAAATGATATAAGCGGTAAGAAAAATACCGGTGATAATGTCATAACCACACTGGATTATGAAGCACAGGCGGCTGCATACAATGCACTTGACGACTATGAAGGTGCTGTCATTGCAATTGAGCCGAAGACAGGAAAGATTGCAGTTATGGTGTCAAAGCCTGATTATGACCCAAATACCATCGCAAGTGACTGGGAGAGCGTAAACGGTGAGGGCAGCACTTCTCTTTACAACAGGGCAACACAGGGACAGTATGCTCCGGGCTCAGTGTTTAAGATTTTTACAGCACTTGAGTATTATAACGAAAATCCGTCTACATACAACGACTATAGCTTTGATTGTGACGGCAGTATTACAAAGGACGGCTTTACAATCCACTGTGCCGGCAATAAATCACACGGACAGGAGGACTTAACAAAGTCGTTTGCCAAGTCGTGCAACTCGTCATTTTCCAATATAGGTCTTTTGGTGGATAACAATAAGCTTAATACCTTGTGTGACGATATGCTTTTCAACAAGAATCTGCCTATAGCCTTTGATTCAAAAAAGAGTAAATTTGCACTGGATAACAATGCTTCGTCAGCTCTGACCATGCAGACCACGATAGGACAGGGAAACACGCTTGTTTCACCGCTTCACATGTGCATGATTGCCGGTGCAATCTGCAATGATGGAAATCTGATGAGACCATATCTGGTAGACCATACGGAAAATGCGAGCGGGGCGCTTGTGGAGCAGAATAAACCGGCTTCATACAAGCAGATTATGTCAAAGGATCAGGCAGCTTTTCTCCAGAATCTTATGGCAGCAGTGGTATCTGATGGAACAGGCGCAAAGCTAAGCAATCAGAGCTATGAGGCCTTTGGAAAGACCGGAACTGCCCAGGTATCAGATTCTACAGACCAGACCAATGCCTGGTTTGTGGGTTATGGAAAAAAGGATGGCTACAATGATCTGGCAATCGCAGTAGTTGTGGAGGATTCGGGTGCCGGAAGCACATATGCGGTGCCGGTGGCAAAAAAGGTATTTGATAAATATTTCAATGAATAGGCTTGTTGCACTTTTTTTAGAAGTAGGTTATACTTAAGTGTAATGACAGACGTTATCGTTCATATTTCGCTTGAACTGACAGATAGCGTTTAAACCACACTTGGAGGAATGGCAATGATAGAAGCAACGAGCTGTGGCGGTGTGGTAATCTTTCGTGGCAAAATATTACTCTTATACAAGAACTACAGGAACAGGTACGAGGGGTGGGTACTGCCCAAGGGAACTGTGGAATCTGATGAAGAGTACAAGGACACTGCAATCCGTGAAGTGAAAGAGGAGACTGGTGCCAGTGCAACGATAATCCAATACGTGGGTAAGAGCCACTATTCTTTTACCGTGCCACATGATACAGTGGAAAAGGATGTACACTGGTATCTTATGATGGGCGAAAGTTATTATAGTAAACCGCAAAGAGAAGAGTATTTCATGGATTCAGGGTTTTACAAGTATCACGAGGCATATCATCTGCTCAAGTTTGCAAATGAGAAGCAGATACTTGAGAAGGCTTATAATGAGTACCTGGATTTAAAGAAAAGTAACTTATGGGGGACACACAAGTATTATTAGTATTATTAAAAAGCAGTTTTAAAAACTGCTTTTTGAGGTTTTGGAATGAAATGGTATGAGGATTTATTTGTAGGAGAGTCTGTTACCGGAAAGATAAAGAAAATCAAGTGGAAGATAGAGCATAATGCCGGCATGCTTCACACATACATCATCACGTTTCCGTCAAATGAGGAAAATCTTTTGGATATCATTCCGACAAGAGAATTGCTGCAAAAGGGATATCCTAAGAAGAATCTGCACATAATCGCAGTAGCGGGTAATTATGATGAGGCACTTTTGCTGGCCTGTGATATTGTTAAGGAGACATACGAAAATACAGGTAAAACTGATGTGAAGAGCTATTTAAAGAGCAGACGGAGGAATTAGATATATGATATTTACGATTTTAAAGGTCATAGGCATCATACTCCTTGTAGTGCTTGCTCTTATACTTACAGCGCTGCTTTGCGTACTGTTTGTGCCGGTCAAGTACAGGGCTGTCGGAAGCTTTGACAATACAGACATAAGAGCAAAAGCGCATGCGTCGTGGCTTTTTCATTTGTTTGCACTGCATATAGAGTATGCGGATGAAACTGACGGATATATAAGACTTGTCTTTGTGAAGAAGAAGCTGTTTGACAATTATGAGGCTTTTAATGATGATGTAATGGATGATGCAGCTAAAACTGAAACAGAAGATAAAGTCAGTGAAAACACCGGAGATGAGCATAAAATACCGGCAGATGAGTCAGAACACATCACAGATGAACATGCAGAGGATGAATGCACAGCATGTACGCATAATGAGTACAGGTCAGTAACTGATGAGAATCAGCATATAAAACAACAAACAAAGCCCACTCATAAAAAAACGTATAAAAAGCCACACAAAAAGTCACATAAAAAGCAATTTAAAGATAAGTCAGATAAAATAAAAAACTGTATCTATAAGCTAAAAAGAGAATACAGTGATGAGAGAAATAAAGCCGCTTTTTTACATCTGAAAAAAGAGCTTTTTATCATTCTTAAAAGAATATGCCCAAAGAGGCTTAAGCTTACAATGGTTTATTCAACCGGCTCGCCTGATACAACAGGTATTTCATTGGGAATTTTAGCATGCTTTCCTGTCGGCTATACAAACAGATGGCGGATTACACCTGATTTCGAGAGTGAAAAGCCGTATGCAAAGGGCAGCTTTGATATAAAGGGGCATGTGATAGTAATAAGTATTTTAGCGGCAACACTTAGAATTTTATTTGATAAAAACTGTCGCAGATTATATAATAGGATAAGCAGATAGGAGGAAGATATTATGGCAGATAATAGTTTCAATAACACAGTAGAGTCACTTTTCAAGGGGATGGACAGCTTTATCACTACAAAGACGGTGGTCGGTGATGCGATTCATATAGGGGATACAATCATACTTCCGCTTGTGGATGTGTCGTTTGGAGTGGCAGCAGGAGCATTTTCGGCAGAAAAGAAAAATAACGGAGCCGGCGGTATGGGCGGAAAGATTCAGCCAAGTGCGGTGCTCGTTATCCAGAATGGACAGACAAAGCTTGTCAATGTAAAGAATCAGGACGGCATGACCAAGATACTTGATATGGTGCCGGACATTGTAAGCCGTTTCTCAAAGGGGAAAAATGATGACCTTAATCTCGACGATGTAAAGGTAGACGATAAAGAGGACGATAAGCAGGATTAATATTCATATATGAGAGCAAATAAAAAGGACATCCTAACGGATGTCCTTTAAAATTCAAAAGATTCAAAAATAAAGACTAAGCTCTCTCAACTTTGCCAGATCTTAAACATGAAGTACATACATATAACTTCTGTGGAACTCCATTGACCTTGCAAGAAACCTTCTTAATGTTTGACTTCCAAACATGATTTGATCTTCTATGAGAATGGCTGACATTATTTCCATAATGAACACCTTTTTCACAAATTGCACATTTTGCCATGATATTGCACCTCCTTGCATTTCACTAAGCTTACCATACTCTTAAGCTCACAACAAATGTATTCTATCAGATTAAAATAAAGAATGCAAGGATAAAATATAAAAATATTTGCTTTTTGTGAAAAAAAAGGTATAATAACATTAGCTACGTCACAATATGATGGAGGTATATATTATGAAGGGACAGATGGATACCCAATATGGACAAATTTTAATTGATACAGATGTTATTGCAACCTATGCAGGCTCTGTAGCTGTAGAGTGCTTTGGAATAGTAGGCATGGCAGCGGTTAACATGAAGGATGGTCTTGTAAAGCTTTTAAAGAGAGATTACCTGAACCATGGAATAAATGTAAAGGTAGATGAGAACAACGAAATTACCATTGATTTTCATGTAATAGTAGCGTATGGTATTTCGATTGGCACTGTTTCGGACAATCTTATCGAGACGGTTAAGTACAAGGTTGAGTCATTTACAGGAATGAAAATTGCAAAGATCAATATTTACGTTGAGGGCGTAAGGGTAATTGATTAAGGAGGACTACAAAAAGTGGAGATCACAAGCATTAATTCAAAGCTCCTTGCAAGGATGTTTCTTGCGGGAGCCAAGAATCTTGATTCAAAGAAAGACTGGATAAATGAGCTGAATGTATTCCCGGTACCGGATGGTGATACCGGAACAAATATGACAATGACAATCATGTCTGCGGCCAAGGAGGTCAGCTCGCTCACAGAGCCTACCATGGCAGAGCTTGCAAAGGCTATTTCATCAGGCTCTTTAAGAGGTGCCAGAGGAAACTCGGGTGTTATCTTATCACAGCTTTTCAGAGGCTTCTGCAAGGTTATAAAGGAATACGATGAGATAGATGTCACTATTCTTTGTGAGGCATGCCAGAAGGCGGTTGAGACAGCTTACAAGGCAGTTATGAAGCCAAAGGAGGGAACTATCCTTACAGTGGCAAAGGGCGCAGCAGAAAAGGCTCTGGAGCTGTCAGACGAAACAGAGGATGTTGTCACATTTGTTGAAGAGGTTATAAAGCAGGCTGAGTATGTGCTTGACCAGACACCGGAGATGCTTCCAGTATTAAAGCAGGCAGGTGTTGTTGATTCAGGCGGACAGGGACTTGTTCAGGTATTAAAGGGAGCATATGATGCTCTTATCGGCAAGGAGATTGATTATACAATCGAGGGCGCACCAACAGGAGCAGCTCCTGCAAAGATTTCGGCTGAGACAGAGGCAGAGATTAAGTTTGGTTACTGCACAGAGTTTATTATTGTACTCAATGCGCCAATGTCAGACAATGAGGAGCACGCATACAAGGCATTCCTCGAGTCAATCGGTGACTCTATAGTCGTTGTAGCTGACGATGAGATCGTAAAGACTCACGTACATACAAACGACCCTGGACTTGCACTGCAGAAGGCACTTACCTTCGGCTCACTCAGCAAGATAAAGATCGACAATATGCGTGAGGAGCATCAGGAAAAGCTCATCAAGGATTCACAGAAGCTTGCAGCACAGCAGAAGGCTGAGGAAGAGGCTTATGAAGCTGCTCAGGCTGATGAAAAGACAAATAACATGCCTGCAAAGGAAATGGGCTTTGTATCTGTTTCGATCGGAGAAGGCATGAATGAAGTGTTCAGAGGCCTTGGAGTGGACTATCTCATAGAGGGTGGTCAGACCATGAACCCTAGCACAGAGGATATGCTCAACGCTATCGAGCATGTAAATGCAAAGACAGTATTTATCCTGCCAAACAACAAGAATATCATCATGGCTGCAAACCAGGCAGTAGACCTTGTTGAGGATAAACAGATTATTGTTATCCCTACAAAGACTATCCCGCAGGGTATCACAGCACTCGTAAATTATATCCCTGACCACAGCGCCGAGGAGAATAAAGAGCAGATGATGGCTGAGATAGAAAATGTCAAGACAGGACAGGTGACATATGCAGTCCGCGATACTGAGATTGACGGAAAAACCATCAAGCAGAACGACTTCATGGGAATCGGAGACAAGAGCATCCTTTCTGTTGGAACAGACTTAAAGGCTACCACACTTGAGATGGTAGATGCCATGGTAGATGAGGATTCAGCGATTGTCAGCATCTATTTCGGAAGTGATTCTGATGAGGACTCAGCTAATGAGCTTGCGGCAGCAATCGAAGAGAAATATCCTGATGTAGAGGTTGAGGTCAACGATGGCGGACAGCCAATCTACTATTATGTTATTTCTGTAGAGTAAAGCCTTTTAAAGAATATAAATGATATTTATTATATTTAGGAGCAAATATGGATATAGCTTCACCGATTACCGCGGTTAAGGGAATCGGGGAAAAAACACAAAAAGCATTTGCTAAAATGGGAGTATACACCGTTGGTGATATACTCCTTCATTTTCCCCGGGATTATGTAAAGTTTCCGGAAATAACGGATATTGATGAACTGAATAATGTAAATGAGAGCAGCACCTATGCCATCCATGCTGTGATTAAAAAGGCACCTGTAGTGAAAAATACAGCGAGAATGCAGATTACATTGCAGGATATCGGCTCGCCCGGGCATATGATACAGCTGGTATGGTACCGTATGCCATACCTTAAGGCACAGCTTGTGCAGGGGAGACATCTTATATTTTACGGACATATTAAGCCAAAGGGCGGCAGATATGTCATGGAGCAGCCTGTGGTGTATGAGGTGCAAAAGTACGAGGCTATACGCGATACACTGCAGCCTGTGTATTCCGTGACAAGCGGTGTGACAAACAATCTGATAGTGAAGACGATAAAGGAGACTTTGTCACATGATACACTGCTGTCAGATTACCTGCCTAAGGATATAAGGCACAGATACGGCTTTTGCGAGTATAATTATGCCATGAAGCAGATACATTTCCCTGATGACTTTGGCGCTCTTATGGAGGCAAGAAGACGGCTTGTTTTTGATGAGTTTTTTCTCTTTATCATGGGCATGAGGTATCAGAATAAAAAGCAGCAGAAGGACAAAAATGAGTTTGAGTTTACGGATGATGCTTTTATAGATGGACTGATTGATAAGCTTCCGTATGAGCTGACAGGCGCGCAGAAGAAGACGATAGATGAGATAAAGCAGGATATTAAAAGCCCTTATGTGATGCAGAGGCTTATTCAGGGCGATGTGGGCTCAGGAAAGACGATTGTTGCTTTTCTTCTTATGGCGTGGGCGTCAAAATGTGGCTATCAGTCTGCCATAATGGCTCCGACGGAGGTGCTTGCAAACCAGCATTATGAGACGTTTTGCTCACTGGTTGGTCAGTTTGGACTTGACAGTCCTGTTGTGCTTCTTACCGGCTCCATGACGGCAAAGCAGAAAAGAGAAGCCTATGCGTGCCTTGAAAACGAGAAAAATGCGCTTATTATAGGTACTCATGCGCTCATACAGGAGAAAGCGGATTTTTCCAATCTGTCGCTTGTTATCACAGATGAGCAGCACAGATTTGGCGTGAAGCAGAGAGAGAGCTTCTCGGATAAGGGTAGAAAGCCACATATACTTGTGATGAGTGCCACTCCGATACCGCGTACGTTAGCAATAATCATATACGGTGATATGGATATCTCTGTCATAAATGAGGTGCCTGCAAAGAGGCTTCCAATCAAGAACTGTGTGGTTGGCACGGCATTCAGGCCAAAGGCCTACAGCTTCATCGAGGAGCAGGTGAGAGCCGGCCATCAGGCGTATGTTATATGCCCTCTTGTGGAGGAAACCGAAAACTCGGAAGGGGAAAATGTCACAGACTATGCAAATGTGCTTAAAGCGGCACTGCCAAAGGATATCACGGTAGATGTGCTTAATGGCAGGATGAAGAGCAAGGCAAAGGATGAGGTGATGCAGCGCTTTGCAAATAATGAGTCGCAGGTGCTTGTGTCCACAACAGTCGTGGAGGTTGGTGTAAATGTGCCCAATGCAACCGTCATGATGATAGAAAATGCAGACAGGTTTGGACTTGCACAGCTTCATCAGCTAAGAGGCCGTGTAGGCAGGGGGGATGCACAGTCGTATTGCATTTTCATCAATTCGTCAAATTCAAAGAAATCAAAAAAACGTCTGGAGATACTAAATAAATCAAATGATGGCTTTTATATAGCAAGTGAGGATTTAAAGCTCAGAGGTCCCGGGGATTTCTTTGGAATCAGGCAGAGTGGAGACCTTGCGTTTGCACTTGCGGATGTGTATCAGGACAGCGATGTGCTAAAGGAAGCATCTGAGATGGTGGATGAGGTGCTTGAAGCAGACCCTGCGCTTTGTACACCGGAAAATAGAATACTGAAAAAGAAAATGGATGAATTTGCAAAAGAACAATTAAAGAGGATGAATCTGTGATGAGCTTAAATGGCTAAAATAAAAGCTGATATAGCATGCAGGACTATGCATGTGTATATCAGCTTTTTGCTTTAAGCGTTTTGGAATGGTTATGAAATAAGTATAATCTGCTTACTCAATCTGCCTGATATCGGATATATCCGGGTGAATCGTGAGAGAATAGTTTGTGTAATACACGACAAAGCCGGCTGCGGCACCGTTTGGCTTTTTGACATTTTTCTTTTGTAGATAGTCTATCTCTACCTTGTCGGCATTTTTGCCCTTTGAGTAGTAGCCTGCGAGCTTGCCGGCCTCCTCAAAGGTGCTGTCCGGCAGCTCTTTGTTTTCGGCTTTTACAATGACATGTGAGCCGGGCATGCCCTTGGCGTGGAACCACCAGTCGTTTCCGGTTGCCAGCTTGAATGTGAGCTCATCGTTCTGGTAGTTGTTTTTGCCAACGTACATATCAAAGCCGTCCGATGAGATATAGTGGAAGGGTTTGCTCTTTACCTTCTGTTTCTTTGAACCCTTTCCTTTTTTGATAAAACCGTATTCTATCAGCTCATCCTTTATCTGGACGAGGTCGTCAGCGCTTAAAGCGATATCCAGTGAATTCTGAATTGATTCGAGATGGTCTATCTGACTTTTTGTTTCAAGAATCAGTTCGTTCAATGCTTCGGCAGTACGCTTCATCTTTCCGTATTTGTCAAAGTATTTCTGCGCGTTCTCGGCAGGAGTTTTTGTGTTGTCGATAGGGATTTTGATGATTTTGTTGTCATCATAATAGTTTGCAGCTTCAAGAAACTTGTCGTCCGGTGTAAGTTCGTAGCCGAATGCGTTGATAAGCTCGCCGTACACCTTGTACTTTTCGCGTTTTTCGGAGTCCTTAAGCTGCTTCATCTGCAGGGAATATTTCTTCTGGTTTCGCTCCAGGAGGGTATTTACGTGTTTTCTCAGGTCGGCTGACTTCTGGCGTATACGTGTATAGGTGTTTCTCTCAGAGTAGTAAAGCTCTAAAACCTCTGATATAGATTCATATTTTGTGACTGTTAAATCACTATACTGAGTCAGCTCTATTGAAGAAAATTCCTTTGGTTCATTGCCGTCACGCACGATATTCGGCGTAAAACGATTATTTTTTATGTCCTCCATCATCCATGTGAAGTTGCTTCCCAGGTGCAAAAGCTCATCGTGTGAGTAGGCAGCTACCGGTGCGTCAGCGTCAAGGCCTGCCCGGTGAGCCAGTTCATTTGCCACAAGTGGGCTGATGCCGGAAAAGGATGAGTAGATAGCCTTTGAAACAGTAAGCGGCTTTGCTGATATAATATCCACAAACTGTTTTGAATCTACAGTCAGAGGATTATATTTATCCTCCTGTGTTGCGGGGATGGTGTAGGCTCTGCCCGGAAGCACCTCACGCACAGAGCTTACGGATGCGGGAATACGCTTGGCACTGTCTATTATCGTACCATCGGAGTCGGTAAAGATGATGTTTGAATATTTGCCCATCAGCTCGATAATAAGAACCTTGTGGCATAGATCGCCCATCTCGTTTAAGTGCTCGATTTCAAAGTTTATGATACGCTCCATGCCCGGCTGGTAAATCTTTGTGATGCGTCCGTTTGCTATATGCTTTCTTAAAACCATGCAAAATGTAGGGGCAGTGAGAGGGCTTACCTTATTTGTGGGTGTCAGGTAGATGAATGGAAGCGATGCACTTGCAGACATCGAAAGCCTGAAAGAGCCGTTTGGTCCCTTTAGGGTAAGAAGCAGCTCATCTGCCTCGGGTTCTGCGATTTTACTGATTTTTGAGTTTAGTATCGTGCTGTTTAACTCTGCAACTATATTTGAAATGACTATTCCGTCTAAAGCCATGATGTTCCTCCTTATTTCCTGTAAATATTCTAAGTCTGTCTCTTATACACATCTCCGAGCCCACGAGAC
>ENA-OZFL01000538-OZFL01000538.1-human-gut-metagenome-genome-assembly--contig:-NODE-538-length-9961-cov-4.084696_pt1 | contig 9961 bp, 8 predicted proteins | sample MGYA00245108_ERZ653641 | MGnify/ENA primary metagenome ERZ653641 (study PRJEB26926, sample SAMN06165058) | human gut metagenome | biome: ENVO:00009003; feature: ENVO:2100002; material: ENVO:00002003... | reverse complement strand
ATCTACACCGTCTAATTCGTCGGCAGCGTCAGATGTGTATAAGAGACAGAAATTACCAGCGGCAGCTTTTTCTTCATAGCTTCATTACGGAGTTTGTCAAAAACGGGACTGCCCGACTTATTAACTTCAGGTATCCTGTCTTTATTGGCAAACCCGAAAATGGGAGGAAGCTGTTGCGCCACGCCGGCCTGTGGGGCAAACAACCCTGAAACCGCAGCGGAACAACACAAAGAAAGAAAAAATCTCATACGTGCTCCTACTATAAACACTATCCCGGGAGAGTCAAACAGCAAGCATTCCCCGGTTTCCAAGTAAAAAAGAAATGCCCTTTACACGGTCCATAGCAGGGCTATTCACTTGCCAAGTCCGGATGAAGCTGTAAGAATCCGCGCCATGAGAAAACTCCTGATCCGCTCCTGTCTGATTGCCGGGCTGGCCTGGACCTCTTCCTGCGCCTCCAACAAGGAAACGGCACCTCAGGACCCCGCCCCAGTTCCTGCCGTTCAGCCGGAACAAACCGCTTCAGCCAACCAGCCCGCACCCTGGGCGCCCGCTCCGGCGCAACAGGAGATTCTTCCAGAGGATGAGAATGAAGAATCCGCACCGGGGCCGGCTGTCTTGCCGGGCGATTTCCGCCCCGGACTGCGCACCCCCCGGCTGCCGGAAACCCTGCTGTACGATCTGGACGGCAAGTTGATTACCCCTGCCGCCCCATAATCTTTTCCCACCACCATGACTGCGACCATTCCCAAGGGTTTCCACCCCGAACCTTTTTCCTACCACCAGGAGCTTGAACTGGATATTGACGCCCTTTCCAATGCAGGCGACGGCATCGGCCGCGTGGACGGATGGGTGGTTTTTGTCCCCTTTGCCCTGCCGGGAGACCGTGTAAAGGCGCGCGTCTGGCGTAATGACAGGAACTATTCCTCCGCCGATCTGGTGGAAGTAATTAACCCCAGCCCGGACCGCGTGGAACCGGGCTGCCGCCTGTTCGGAACCTGCGGGGGATGCCAGTACCAGCATTTTTCCTATGACCGCCAGCTTCTCTGGAAGACCCGGCAGGTAACGGATCTGCTCCGCTTGCAGGCAGGGCTGGAACTGCCCGTCAATCCGGCCGTAGCCTCCCCCCGCCAATACCATTACCGCTCCAAGATTACGCCTCATTTTGACAAGCCGAAGGAAGGAGGCAAGCCGGCCATCGGTTTCCTGAAAGCAGGCTCCAGAAGGGACGTAGTGGACGTGCCGCAATGCCCGATTGCCATGGAGTGCATCAATGAAGCCCTGCCCCTGGCCCGCAAAAGCGTTTACCAGGCCGCCGCCCGGTTCAAACGGGGAGCCACCATTCTGCTCCGGGCCTCGGAAGGAACCGTCATCACCAATAACAATGCCGTCGCCTGCGAACGGGTGGGCGATTTGGAATTCCATTTTCTGGCGGGAGACTTTTTCCAGAATAATCCTTTCATTCTTCCGCTTTTTACGGATTACGTGGCCCAACAGGCGAGTATGGACGGGGAGGAATTCCTGGTGGACGCCTACTGCGGTTCCGGCCTGTTCGCCCTGAGCCTGGCGAAGAAATTTAAAAAAGTGCTGGGCGTGGAAGTCAGCGAGACTTCTGCGGACTGGGCACGCAGCAATGCCCGCAGCAACGGAATTGAACACGCGGAATTTCTGGCGGCGGACGCCGGAGCCATTTTTGCCCAGGTGGATTTCCCTGCAGGAAAAACCGCCGTGGTGATTGACCCTCCCCGGAAAGGATGCAGTGCGGAATTTTTGGCCCAGTTATTTGCCTTCGGCCCCGGAAAAGTCGTTTACGTTTCCTGCAATCCCGCCACCCAGATACGGGATCTGGCGGAATTCGACAAGGCCGGGTATTTCGTCACCGCCGTCCAGCCCTTTGACCTGTTCCCCCAGACCAAGCATCTGGAATGCGTGGTCACCCTGAAAAAAAATACCTGATTTTTTCCATGCCCAAGCTTTATATCAAAACCTACGGCTGCCAGATGAACGAACGGGACTCCGAACAGGTGGCCCGCATGTTCGTGCAGAAGGGCTACACCATGACGGACCGCGAGGATGAGGCGGACGTCATCCTGTTCAACTCCTGTTCCATCCGGGAACAGGCGGAACAAAAGGCTCTGGGAAAAATGGGGCTTCTGGCCAAGCAGCAGCGGCATCGTCCGCATGTAGTGTACGGCATGATGGGCTGCATGGCCCAAAGTAAAAAAGAGGAACTGTTCAAGGAACTGCCGCGCCTGGACCTCGTGGTCGGCACCCAGAAATACCACCGCGTATTTGAACATGTGGACGGCATTCTGCGCGCGCGCCAGGAACGCCGCATGGATGAGTTGCAAACCGCCTTTTCCGGTACGCATGTGTGCGATGTGGCGGAAGAGGCGGATTCCCAGAACCGAATCCGGGATCACCTGAATCCCGGCGTGCGCTCCACGGCGTATGTCTCCATCATGCAGGGGTGCGAAATGAAGTGCGCCTACTGCATTGTTCCCTACACCCGCGGCGCAGAACGCAGCCGCCCCATCCGGGACGTGGTGGATGAGGTGAAGATGCTGGCGGACGCCGGCGTGAAGGAAGTCACGCTGCTGGGCCAGATCGTCAACCGATACGGCAGGCAGATGGAAACGGCAGGCGGCAAGGGCGGCTTCGTCCAGCTGCTGGAAGCCGTGCATGAAGTGGAAGGAATCCGGCGCATCCGCTTCGTTTCCCCGCATCCCATCGGTTTCCGCCAGGATCTGGTGCAGGCGTTCACCTACCTTCCCAAGTTGTGCAGCCACATTCATTTCCCGATGCAGAGCGGCAGCGACCGCATCCTGAAAATGATGCGCAGGCCGTACAGGAATGAAACCTATCTGGACCTTTGCTCCCGGATGAAGCAGGCACGCCCGGATTTGTCCATCACCACGGATATCATTGTGGGCTTCCCAGGAGAAACGGAGGAGGATTACCTGCTGACCAGGCAGGCCGTGGAACAGGTCCAGTTTGACAACGCATTCATTTTCCGCTATTCCCCGCGCCGCGGCACACCCGCCGCCGTGATGGAGAATCAGATTCCGGAAGAAGTGAAGGAAGCGCGCAACCAGGATCTTCTGGCCGTAGTCAATGAAATAGCTATCCGGAAAAACCGGGATCTGGTAGGCACCGTGCAGGAAGTTCTTCTGGAAGGGCCGTCCAAAACGAATGCGGCGCGCCTCTCCGGCCGGACCTCCCAGAACAAGCCCGTCATGGTGGATGCCGCCCCTGACCTGGCGGGAGAGATCCTTCCCATCCGCATTGAGGAAAGCACGGGATTTACTCTGTACGGCGTTCCATGCCCCTCCAGGGGATGATTTGCACGCCCTTTTCTTCCATCCGCAGATAGAGGGTTCCGGTTTCCCGGAGACGGTATATGGCTGTTCCCTCCGGTACGGGGCATTCATGCTCCGTCGTGAAAATGACTGCGCGGGCGCCTGTGGCCCTGATCCACGCCGCGCTGTCCACCGGGTCGCGCGGATGATGCCCGATGAGCAATACGTCCGCCCGCGGTGTTTTCTCCGCACGCGCCAGGGAAGAAAACCCGGTATTCCCTATCATCAGGAACCGCCGCCCGCGGCATTCCCATGACAACACCCGGTTCCGGTCCTGACGGATTCCCGTGCGCAACGGGACAGGAAAATCTTCCAGCACAAGTGCATTGCCCGGCCGTAACCTCCATTGCCGGACGGGACATTCCCCGGGCTCCGCGCCCCAGTTCCGGATTCCGGGATATTCCTTCTCCAGTTCTTTCTCTCCGGCCCGTTCCGCCTTGCCGTTTCCCCAGGACAGCATGCCGCAGGGCCGGACACTGCGCGCCTTCAGCACGGGAAGGAGGGTGTACCGCACCGCATCTTCCGTTCCGCTTCCCACAACCAATGCGGGATTGGAAATGACTGTGGCCCAGGCATCCTTCTGCAAGGGAACGATAACAGCTTCATTTTCCCCGGAAGGCGGTGCGGAAGAAAGATAACTGTACGGCAGGGAAGCCACTCCCCCGGCTACGGACAACATGGCGGACGCCAGCCAGGAAGCGGCCGTATTGCAGACATGCAGCATCCACGGGCACCACGCGAACATCAGCCCGGACAGGGAAATGCCCATAAGGGGAAAGACAAGTACGCTCAGGCACAAATTGGTCAAGGGAGCATACAGGTTCCAGGTTCCGAAGTGCCATGCCGTCAGGGGAATGGAAGCCAGCCACGCCCCCACGGAGATGATCAGCGCGCCGCGGCATGCTTTTTCCAGCCGCACCAGGAATCTTTCCCGCGCATGATAAATCCGGGGAGGAATAAACGGGTCCGGCGACCACAGGGGCTTTTCCCGACTGAGCCATTCCGCCAGGCAGACAATGACAGCAAAAACGCAAAAAGAAAGCTGGAACCCCGGCTGGAAAACCTGGAGCGGATTCATTAAACAGAGGAGGATGAAAGCGAGCGCCAGAATATTGGCCGGATGTCCCTTTCTGCGCAGCACAAACGCCAGAAGCCAGACTGTCGCCATGATGAACGCCCGCAGGGCGGAAGCGGACATCCCGGTCACGAACACGTACGCCGCCAGCAAAAGGATGCAGGCCAGCCGGGCCGCACGGGGGTGCACATGCAAAAGCCTCAGCATACCCAGAACCAGCATGGCGGCCACGCCCACATGCATGCCGCTGACAGCGAATACATGCATGCAGCCGCTTTCCAGAAACTTCGCCATCGTTTCCGGCCTCGCGTCCGTCTTGTCCCCAAGCACGGCGGAAACCATCACCTGCCGGGCCTCATCATCCGGAGGGGCGCCCTCCCTGAGCAGGGAAGCAGCCCTTTCCCGGAGCCGCAGGGAAAAAGCCCGGAAACGGCTGCGCCAGTCTCCCGGCCCGTTCCGGCAATACTCATCCAGCCGGATTCCGGCGATGATGCCGTGCAAGTACCCCCACCGCTCCCGGTCAAAGATGCCGGGACCGCACGGCGCCTGAAGCGGATACGCCTCTCCCCTGATCCGGTAGCGTTCCCCTGCCTCCAGAGGGCAGGCCCCGTCACGGGAGGAAACCGCGTACAGCCACCGGGAACCATCCGGGCGAAACAACACGGATTTTCCGGAAACAGCCTCAACGGAGCCTTCCATAACCATGACTCTCCCCGCTTCCACGGGAACGCCTGCGTATTCCCGTTCATACGCGAAAAGATATACGGCGGCCCACATCGCCAGGGCAACGGCAAGCACCCCCATGGAGGGCGCACGTAAAAAACACGGCAGCGACGCCAGGCAGAAGCATGGAATCCAGAACCAAAGGGAAACATCCATTGCCGCGCAAGCGCACAGCAGGGACAAAGCCGGAATCAGCAAGGGAGCAGATGCCGTCATCCGTTCCGGCCACGGACGCAGAACACGCCGAACTTCTTCCATGCAGGGTGAACCTTACGGCATGGCATCCGCACCATCCGGCTCCAGCGGGAGGACGGAAGGCAGCGGAAGAACAACGTTGGCAGGCAGGGGGGCCTTGCGCTGGAGCACTCTGGGAGCCAGGGCCTCGCTTGTCTCATAAGCTCCGCGGAACATTTCCAGCTTGGCGTCCAGATTGTCGATGTAATGCAGGGCCACCGCTTCCGGCGTTTTGGGAAACACGGGGGAGCCGAAGGCAAGTTCCCCGTGGTGGGACGCAATCAGGTGCAGCAGGTGCATGCGCACGTCCGGGGAAGGAGGGTCCAGCGTCTTCCAGGAATCCGCTTCCGGAAGGGACATGATGCGCTTCCACAAATTGTTGACCAGTTCAATGCCCAGCGGAATATGGCCCAGCAGTTCTCCGGCCTCCGAATAGGGCATCGTAAAATCCTCCTTCGGGTAGCAATTTTCCCACAACTTCCCGCAGTCGTGAAACAGACACCCGGCCAGCAGAAGATCACGGTTCAGCCCCGGATTTGCCTGGCAGACGGCAGAGGCCGTGCGCATCATCCCCGCTACGTGCTCCACCAGTCCGCCACGGCGGGCGTGATGGTAGGTGCGGGCGGCGGCGGCGCGCTGGAGGCGTTCCCCGAACTGCTCAATGAATTCAATGCACAGGGCGCGTATGCGCGGATCATTCATGCCCTTGATGAGCACGCAAATTTCCTTCAGATCAGCTTCCTGCTTTTTCTTCAAGGTTCCGGAACCGGCCAGAAAGCTTTCCTTTTCCTGTTCGTCCAGCAACCGCACGTCCAGATCGGAAACTTCCATGCCGAACCCTCCCTTGGCCCATTGGCCGCGCAGGCTCACGAAACTGCGGAGGGGCAGAGAAGCGAGCGTCCGGAACCAGGGTTTATCCTCCCACACCTTCAGTCCCATTGTCCCTTCCGCATCGGCAAAAGACACATCCAGATACGGCTTGTTGCCCTTGGTCATCTTCTGCGCGCACTGGGCAATCTGGGCAAAAACTTCCGCTTCAATCTGGCCTTCCGCGGCCAGCTTGCCCAACTCCATGAGACTGACTTGTTCCATGCGTGCCATCTTGCCCCTCTTCCCTCCATCCGTCAAGAAAACGCCGGAGGACTACGATAATAAAAAAAGGAAACCGCTTATTTTCCCAATACGCCCAGCTCGGCAACGGCAACATGGCTGCCTTCCACCACCCGCTTGCCTACAAAACGCAGATAACGTGCTTTGACAGGCGCTTTCAGGTCAATCCGCTGCGGAACGGGATTGGCGCGGATATTAGAGAACTCCCCCTCCGCAGCGGGAGCCCCCCATGTGTTCCCATCCATGCTCAAATAGACGGCATAGCGGTCAACCGTTCCCGTTGCGGAATCCCTGCGCGGCGTATAGATAACGGCGGCAACGTTAACCGGACGCCCCATGTCGATCTCCAGCGCCTGCGGGGGCGCCAGCTCTCCCTGGGCGGCATGCGTATGCCAGAGGGTGGAAGAATCTCCGTCAATAGCCAGTTCCGGAGCGGCGGCGCTTCTTTCCCCGGCCACCACTTTCCAGTCCCGCGTGGGGACAGGAATAATCTGAGTGGTTACGGAAGATTTTCTGCCGCGATATTCGGCCGCCGCTTTCACCGTCCCCCCGGCAGGGAGAAAGAAAGGATTCCTGTACATGGCGGACTGCGGACCGGGTTCCGTTCCATCCGTGGTGTACCTGATCACTACGTTCTCCGCGGAAGCCAGGGTCACCCGTCCATTGCGGTCATAATTCACCGCCGGAGCATTCAGGATGACGGGATACTTCCATAAAGAAACCTCGCACAGGGCCGGAACGGCCCGGGATTGTTCCAGCACCACGCGCACTCCATCCGCCGTCACGGGCCTTCCTTTCAGAAGAACTCTGGCCCCTATGCTGGCCCCCTCCGTCCATTTGCTCCACTGGCCGTTCTCACGCACCTCCACACGGAATTTGCGCACCCTCTGCCCCAGTTGGATGGGCTCTGCCAGCCGGATGACGTCAAACGCCGCGGGCTCCGGCAATTTCAATACCACGCAGGGATGCTTATCTTCCGGAGCGGCCACCCAGTACGTCGTCCGTTTCCGGTCCAGAACCTGTTCCGCACCGTGCCCCTTCCAGGAAGAGGAGGACTCAGCCTGTGCGCCGGAGGCGAAGTTGCGGGAATACAACTCATCCAGCAGCACACGGAAGCCCGCCAGAGACTTTTTATCCTCTTCATGAATGCGGCCGCGGCGGTCCGGCGGCACATTCAAATTCAAATTGGCCCCTCTGCCTACGCTGTCAAAATACAACTTCAGCAGATTTTCCGGCGTCCGGACGCGGGAATTTTCATGCTCATGCCAGAACCAGCCCGGACGAATGGAAACATCCACCTCCGCAGGAATCCAGTACTTGCCGTCCATGGTGCCTTCCGTGCCCAGCCGGTAGCGCACGGTGCCGGGCGCGGGTTCCGTCCCGGCTTGCAGCGGAACGGGGGTGTATGTGGCCCAGCAGGGATAACCCGCATAGCCGCTTTCATTGCCTACCCAGCGGACATCCGGCCCTACGTCGGAAAAGATGACGGCTCCGGGCTGCCGTTTCTTCAACTCACCCCAAGTTGCCTTCCAGTCGTAATACGCGCTCCGGTCGATAGAACGCCTTTCCCGCGCTCCTCCGTAATACCCGTCCCCTCCGTTCGCTCCGTCAAACCAAGCCAGGAAAATGGAACCGTATCCCGTCGCCAGCTCTTTCAACTGCTGACGGTACATCCGGATATAATCCGGCGTTCCGTAAGAGGCGGCATTGCGGTCCCACGGAGACAGATAAACACCGAACCTGACGCCATACTTTCCGCACGCGCGGGACACCTCCTTCACCACATCGCCCTTCCCCTGCTTCCACGGAGAAGCCGCTACACTATGGAGGGTCGTCTTTGTGGGCCACAGACAAAAACCGTCATGATGCTTGCAGGTCAGCACCACCCCTTTGAACCCGGCGTCCGCCAGCGTCCTGACAAGATCATCCGCATCGAAATCGGAAGGATGAAACAGCTCCGGCTTTTCGTCTCCATAGCCCCACTCTTTTCCAGTAAAGGTATTAATCGTAAAATGGACAAAGGCATACATCTCCATGTCATGCCATTCAAGCTGCTCCGCGGAAGGAACAGGCTTTAACGGCGTTAAACAGCCCTTCGGCCCGGCTCCTGCAAAACAGGCCGTGCACAGGGCCCCTCCCAATACGGCCGCCTTAATCAACTGGTTTAAATTCATTACCAACAATCACTATCGTTTTAACTCCTCGTACGTTCCTGGCGGTCTTATTCTTTCCGATCAAGTCATGCAGGCCTTTTAGTCTCTCTTCCTCTCTGCGGCATTGATAAACTTCCTTCCCATTCCGAACTTACCGCCATGCCATACATCGGATGCCACCTCTCCTCCGCAAAAGGCTATGAAGCCATGGGCCGGGTTGCCCTCTCCATCGGTGCCAATACTTTTCAGTTCTTTACCCGCAATCCGCGGGGGAGCAAAGCCAAAGCTATTGACGAACAGGATATTGCCCGTTTTCTGGAATTAGCGAGGAATAACGGATTCGGCACGCTGCTGGCACACGCCCCCTACACGCTGAACCCCTGTTCCGCAGACCCCAGTGTCGCCCGTTTTGCGGCCCAGGTACTGAAAGAGGATCTGGAACTCATGGAACATCTGCCGGGAAATCTTTATAACTTCCATCCCGGCTGCCACGTAGGGCAGGGAGTGGAAAAAGGCATTGAACTGGTGGCGGATCAATTAAACGACGTGCTTTCGCCGGAACAAAAGACCATTGTTTTGCTGGAAACCATGTCCGGCAAGGGAAGCGAAGTCGGCCGGACCTTTGAAGAACTGGCCGCCATCATGGAGCGGGTGGACCTGAAGGACAAACTTGGCGTATGCCTGGATACCTGCCATGTCTATTCCGCCGGATATGATATCGTCAACAGGCTGGATTCCGTACTGGAACATTTTGATTCCGTGCTGGGCCTGGAACGCCTGCGCGCCATCCACCTGAATGACAGCATGACACCCTTCTCCTCCTTCAAGGACCGCCATGAAACCATCGGCAAGGGTTCCCTGGGAGAACAGGCCTTCATCAACATCATCAACCATCCCGTTCTGCGGGAATTGCCCTTTTTCCTGGAAACGCCCAGAGACGATGCCGGGCACGGCGAAGAAATAACGTGGCTGAAGGAACATTACCGCAACTGAACCGCCGCCAAGGGGTTTCCGTACTGATTGAACTCCGGTCTTTCTCCCGGAGAAAAAGCTTGCATCCGCTCCGGATACGGGATACACAAACCTTGTAAATTAGTTTGAACTAATTCCAATATCTGGTTTCCAAGGAAAAAACCATCCGATTTTTATGAAAGAAATGCGCATCGCGAAAATAACAGGGCGTGAAATTCTGGATTCACGCGGCAACCCCACCATTGAGGCGGACGTTTATCTGGAAGGAGGCGCCGTAGGCACGGCGGGCGTCCCCAGCGGAGCTTCCACCTGTCTCTTATACACATCTCCGAGCC
>ENA-OZFL01000534-OZFL01000534.1-human-gut-metagenome-genome-assembly--contig:-NODE-534-length-10012-cov-19.856282_pt1 | contig 10012 bp, 9 predicted proteins | sample MGYA00245108_ERZ653641 | MGnify/ENA primary metagenome ERZ653641 (study PRJEB26926, sample SAMN06165058) | human gut metagenome | biome: ENVO:00009003; feature: ENVO:2100002; material: ENVO:00002003... | reverse complement strand
TCGCTCAGGGGAGTTACGCTCACGTACGATTTGCCTGCGCCTTTCTTGCAGAATTCGACGGTGCCGTCTACAAGGGCGAAGAGCGTGTGGTCTTTACCGATACCCACGTTTTCACCGGGGTTGTGAACCGTGCCGCGCTGACGAACGATAATGTTGCCCGCCTTTGCGAACTGCCCACCGAATAGTTTGACGCCGAGTCGCTTGCTTTCCGACTCGCGGCCGTTCTTCGAACTACCTACACCTTTCTTGTGTGCCATTTCTCTTCAGTTTTAAAGGTTATGCAACAATTTCCTCGACAAGGACCTGTGTCAGATACTGACGGTGGCCGTTGCACTTCTGATATCCCGTTCTGCGCTTTTTCTTGAAGACCAGGACTTTGTCGTCCTTCAGATGCTTCAGGATCTTGCACTTCACCGAGGCGCCTTTCACTACAGGTGCACCTACTTTGACCTGACCGTCGTTGTCTGTGAGCAGGACTTTGTCGAAACTTACGGACGAATTTTCTTCGCCCTGAAGACGGTGGACATAAAGTTTCCGACCTTTCTCAGCTTTAAATTGCTGACCTGCAATCTCTACTATAACGTACATTTAATGCGATAATATGTATTTGAACATAATTCGGAGTGCAAATATACGCATATTTATTTTATAAGCAACACCCCGCACGAATTTTTTTCGGCACAGTCGGCTCTGGCATGGTTTAGGCAGGGGCGCAGCGGACGGTGCCGCATGGCGCCGCGCTGGCGCCCGGCGACGGCGGGCGGCCCGCACCGGAGGTTTTATCTTGCGCCGACGCTGCCCGGGGTGGTTCGGTGTGAAATAGCTGTTAAAAATTTCACAATGTCATAAATTCTTGTTACCTTTACCATGGCAACCAAAGTTTCCGAACTCAAAAAAAGAGCTACGATGATAAACGACAAGGTGAGGATGTACCTGCTGCCGCCGCTCATCAATGCGGCAGTCAGGGCCGGTGCCTCGATAATGAATGTCTATAAAAACCTCGACGATTACGATATAAGCCTCAAAGACGACAAGACGCCGATCACGCTCGCCGACCGGCTGGCGCACAAAACCATCCGCGAATACCTGGGCCCGACGCGCATCCCGATCCTGAGCGAGGAGGGGCGCGAGATGCTCTACGACGAGCGCCGCAACTGGGAGCTCTACTGGCTGGTCGACCCGCTCGACGGGACGGTCGAATTTATCAAGGGGAACAATGAATTTACGGTCAACATCGCCCTGATGGAGAACAATGTCTGCATGGGGGCGGTGATTTACGTGCCCTATTTCGAGAAGCTGTATATCGCGGGGCGGGATGCAGGCTCGTATGTCAAGGAGCATGTGGCGCCCGATTCCGGGGCGGAATATACCTACGATGAGATCGTCACCGGGTGGACGCGGCTGCCGCTCGAAAGCCAGGCCGTGCGTCCGCATCCCCGCCTGCGTGTGGCCGTGTCGCGCTCGCACCAGACGCCCGAGACCGCCGAGCATATCGCCCGCCTGCGCGAGGCGCACCCCGACCTGGAGATCGTCGAACAGGGCAGTTCGTATAAGTTCTGCCTGCTGGCCGAGGGGCGGGTCGACTATTATGTCCGCACGACGCATACCTACGAGTGGGACACGGCGGCCGGGGAGCTGATCCTCGCCGAGGCCGGCGGCCGGACGCGCACGCTGCCCGACGACGGGGTGCTGCGCTACAACGAAAAAGACCTGCGCAACCCGTGGTTCGTCTGTCGGTCGAAGTACTGCAAGATTTGACGCCGCAGCAATGCGGAACCGGTAAGTCAGGGCGGATTTGTTTCCGCCTTTTTTCGTGTGCTTGCCCCGTTGTGCTGTTTTTACTTGGAATAGTTGCACTTTCGGGCAAAAACTGTTAATTTAGATGTGTCAAAGCTTGCCTCCCATGAAAAAAATCTCCCTGTTCTGTATGCTGGGATTGTTGCTCGGCGTATCCTGTTCGAAGGAAAAAGTAAAGCCGCCCGCCATGACCGATGATACGGTGGCCGTATTCGGCGATGACGCATTCGGGGCATTTTGCCTGCGGACGTACGACCGTAACGGGGATGGTGTACTTACGGTCGGTGAAATCAAAAATGTGGTGTCGCTGGATTTTGACGATAAGGATATCCGGTCGCTGGACGGGATCGAATACTTTACCGGATTACAGTCTTTATATTGTAACCAATCTGCCGGGGGTAATCTGGTGCGGCTCGATGTCAGCCGGAATGCGGAACTCAGGACTTTGTGTTGTGCGGGGAACAAACTCGAAGAACTCGTCGTGGATGGTCTCCGGAACCTAAGCCGTGTCGATTGTGCGGCCAATAACCTGGAAAAACTCGATTTGCAAAATTTACCTGTGTTGACCTTTTTGCTTTGCCGGAATAACCGGCTTTGCAACCTGGACTTTTCCGAAACTCCCGGCTTGAAATCCATAGATTGTGCGAATAACGGGATTTCCGCGCTTGATGTGAGGCCGTGCGGGGATATTACTATGATTTGGTGTGAGGGCAATGCGGGGATGCGGATCTCGCTGGATTGGCGGCAGGCACCGGGCATATTTGGTGACGACGATGTCGTTTTGGAGGTGGCCGGAGATGAAAACCTTGTCTTTGCCGATGCGGCGGTAGAGGCGGCACTGGCCGCAAGGAATTTTGATAAGAACGGGGACGGGCGGATTTCCCGCCATGAGGCGGTTTATGTCCGGGAGTTGTTCGATACCGATTGCAGCGGGTTCGAATCCCTCTCTGATTTTAGTTATCTTATCAATTTGTACTGGTGTGAGTTGGTGTGTGCGGATAAGGGGGCGTGCAAGCTGCGCTCGCTGGATTCTTTTGCCCGGAACGGGCTCTTGTATAATCTGGATTTGAGGAACCTGCCGGTGGCAGCTGTCGATTTGTCGAGATATCCTGCTTTGAAATACGTGAGGATGTCGGGCTGCGATGTGGAGGAGCTCGATGTGAGCGGGTTGCAATATTTGGAAAGCCTGGTCTGTGACAATTCGCCCGTCTTGAAAACCGTATTTTTCAGGAATAGTGCCCAATACGACCGGATGTCATGGATCAACCTTGATAAGCACATCCTGATAAGGTTCAAGGAGAGCGATTGATATGAAAAAGAGGAGCGTCACTCCTCTTTTTTCGTTGTCTGTTCGATGTCGCATGCCGAGCAGTTGCCCGAACAGCCCGCGTCGGCGCAGTCGGTTTGTCCGGAGTCCTCGCGCGATTCCTGCACGGCGCACCGGATGCCCAGCCGCTGCATGTTCTTATTGGTCGATATTTCCGAGTCGATATGGTGCCCCTTGATCATCAGCGTCAGCGACATGCCCACTACGAAGAGGGCTACGGCGCCGAGGGCGAAGAGGAAAACGATTAACCACGTTGGCATGACGATATAGGTATTTTTATGTGCTGAAATTTTGGCTTTCGGCCACAAATGTATACATTTGTAAGATAAATTGCAAAAATGCTGCCTTATCCTGTCGGCGGGCGGCGCTGAAACGAAACGACAACAGACGCAATACTATGAAAATCGTGATAGCGGGTGCGGGCGAGATGGGGAGCCATCTGGCGAAAATGCTCAGTGGCAACGGCCACGACATTACCATCATCGACGCCGACCAGAAGTTGCTTTCCGACGTGGGGAGCCTTGCCGACGTGATTTCGGTCGAGGGCGATTCGACGACCTTCGCCGTGCTCCGCAAGGCGCAGGTGCGCAAGTGCGACCTGTTCATCGCCGTGAACCACGTGGAGAACGACAATGTCGTGGCGGCGATGCTGGCCAAGAAGCTCGGGGCCAAAAAAGCCATCGCCCGCATCGACAACAACGAATACCTGGAACCCAACAACAAGGAGATGTTCATCGACATGGGCATCGACTACCTGTTCTACCCCGAGAAGGTTGCGGCCAGCGAGGTCATCAACCTCCTGGGGCATACTTCGACCACGGAGTTCGTCGATTTTTCGAGCGGCAAGCTCTCGCTGGTGGTTTTCCACCTGGAGCCGACCTCGCCCCTCGTGGGCAAGCCGCTGGAAGGGTTCGATGACGACGAGGCCCCGCTGAGCTACCGCACGGTGGCCATCACGCGCGGCGGGCAGACGATCATCCCGCGCCGCGGCGAATTGTTCATGGAGGGCGACGCGATCTATGTGATCGCCCGCCAGGATGCCGTGAAACAGGTCATGGAGTTCTCGGGACAGTCGAACATCGAGATCAAGAACATGATGATTCTGGGCGGGTCGCGCATCGGCATCCGCATCGCCACGGAGTTGCAGGACGAGGTGAACATCAAGCTCATCGACTACAACGCCGAGAAGGCCTACCGGCTGGCGGAGATGCTCGAAAAGACTCTCATCATCAACGAGGACGGCCGTAACACCGAGGCCATGATGGAAGAGGGGCTTTCGAACATGGACGCCTTCGTGGCCGTGACGGGGCGCAGCGAGACCAACATCCTCGCGGCGATGCTCGCCAAGCGCATGGGCGTCAAGAAGGTGATCGCCGAGGTCGAGAACCTCAATTACATCAACCTGGCCGAGTCGATCGGCATCGACACGATCATCAACAAGAAACTGGTGACGGCGTCGAACATCTTCCGCTTCACGATGTCGACCGACGTGCAGGCCATCAAGTGCCTTACGGGCAGCGACGCCGAGGTGCTGGAATTCATCGTCAAGCCCAATGCGCCGGCCGTGAAGAGCCGCATCAAAGACCTGGGGCTGCCCGAGGACACGATCATCGGCGGCATCGTGCGCGGCGACAAGGTCTTCATCGCCGTGGACAACATGGAAATCAACCCCTACGACCGCGTGGTGGTCTTCGCCATGCCTGCGTCGGTGGGCAAAGTGGGATACTTTTTTAACTGACGACGGCGCTGTCGGGCCCGGCGTGCGCCGGGGCCCGCACACCGGCGGAAAATGAAACCGAACAGACAAGTGTCGTTTAGAAGCATATTATTCAAGGCCTGGTTTTCGCAGCGCGAGCGGGCTATCGACCGTTTCCGGCGCCGTCCTGCCGAGACGCAGGAGCGTATCTTCAGGCAGTTGCTGCGCCGCGGGCGCGGGACGGAATTCGGGTGGAGGTACGACCTGGGGCATGTCCGCAGCGTGGAGCAGTTCCAGTCGATGGTCGAGACGTTCGATTACGAAACCTTCAAACCCTATATCGAAAAGATGCTGGCCGGGGAGCGTAACGTCACCGCGCCGGGGCGGGTGAAACTCTTTGCCCGCTCGTCGGGCACGACTTCCGACCGGAGCAAGTACATCCCCGTCACGGAGGAGTCGCTCTGGTGGAACCACACGCTCGGCATGCGGGACGTGGCGACGGTATTCGCGGCCAACAACCCGAAAACGAAGGTCTTCGACGGCAAGACGCTGACCCTCGGCGGGTCGTGCAGCCGCGAGGGGCGCAACCTTGTGGGTGACCTGTCGGCGGTGCTGATCCACGAAACGACGTTCTGGAGCGGCTGGTTCCGGGCGCCGCGCACCGCCACGGCGATCATCCCCGATTTCGACCGCAAGGTCGAGGCCATCTGCCGCGAGTGCACGGGCGAAAATATCACGGCCTTCGCCGGGGTGCCGTCGTGGAACCTGGCGATGATGCGCCGCGTGCTGGATTATACGGGGCGGGAGAACCTGCTCGAAGTGTGGCCCAACCTCTGCATGTTCGCCCACGGGGGCGTGGAGTTCGCCCCCTACCGCCGTTCGTTCGAGGCGCTGATCCCTTCGGACAGGATGCAGTACATGGAGACCTACAACGCCTCGGAAGGGTTCTTCGCGCTGGCCGACGACCCGTCGCGGAGCGACATGCTGCTGATGCTCGACTACGGCAATTTCTTCGAGTTCCGCAGCGGGGATACCGTCGTGCCGCTCGAAGGCGTGGAATGCGGCAAGGTCTACGCCATGCTCATCACGTCGAACAACGGCCTGTGGCGCTACGAGATCGGCGATACGGTGGAATTCACTTCGACGAATCCCTACCGCATTCGTTTCGCGGGGCGTACGAGACAGTATATCAATGTCTTCGGTGAGGAATTGATCGTCGACAACGCCGACCGCGCACTGCTGGCCGCCTGCAACGAAACGGGGGCCGTGGTCGGGGAATATACCGTGGCGCCGTGCTACATGTCGCTGCGCGAGCGGGGCGCCCACGAATGGATCCTGGAGTTCGAGCGCGAGCCCGACAGCCACGAGCATTTCGCCGAGGCGCTCGACCGCGAACTGCGGGCCGTGAATTCGGACTACGACGCCAAACGCCGTACGACGCTCGAGCGGCAGCGGCTGACGGTCGTCGGCCACGGCCGTTTCCTCGCGTGGATGCGTGCCCGGGGCAAGAACAAGGTGCCGCGGCTGGTCAACGACCGCCGTGTGGCCGACGAGATACTGGCGTTCGGCGGGGAAGCGAAGTGACGGCGCGTGTTGCTGCGGCGTAATGCCGTGATGCACCGCTGCGGAGCACTCCGGCGGCTGTCCGGAGCGGCCGGGCAGTATTTAGAATGTAAAACAAATATCGTATAATATGTATATAGCCATTGCAGGCAATATCGGAAGCGGGAAGACCACGCTGACCCGGATTCTGACCGAGCGTTACAACGCCAAAGCCTACCTCGAGGAGTGCAACAACCCCTACATCGGCGATTTCTACGAGGACATGAACCGCTGGTCGTTCAATTTGCAGATTTATTTCCTCGGGAGCCGCATCCAGCAGACGATGGACATGCTGGCCGACAACCGCGATTCGGGGGCGATCTTCCAGGATCGCACGATCTACGAGGATGCGCATATCTTCGCGGACAACCTCCACGAAATGGGGCTGATGGCCTCGCGCGACATCGAAACCTACATGAAACTGTTCCGGCTGATGACCACGCTCATCCCCAAACCCGACCTGCTGATCTACCTCAAGGCGAGCGTGCCGACGCTCATTTCGCAGATCCGCAAGCGCGGCCGCGAATACGAGATGAACATCGACGAATTGTACCTCAAGCGTCTGAACGACAAGTATAACAACTGGATCGACAACATCTACGAAGGCGATGTGCTGGTCGTCGACAAAGACCATGAGGATTTCGTCTCCGACCCTACGGTGCTGGAGAAGATATGTGCGCGCCTCGATGCGCTCGAAAACAGATAGCGACGCATGACGCTGCCTGAGAAATTCGCCGCACGCGTCCTTTCGGAGCTGGGGCCGGAAGAAGGGGCGGCGCTGTGCGCCGCACTCGATACCGAGCCGCCCGTGTCCGTGCGGCTGAACCCTGCCAAATGTGCCGGTGCGGCCGAACCCGGAGCGGTGCAGGACGGCACCGGGGCGGCACCGGGAGGATACGGATCGCCGCAGGGGAACTCCGGGACGGATGTGCCCGCCCCGCTTCCGGTTTTGCAAAACGCCGACGGCCGTGTACCCTGGTGCGCCGACGGGTATTACCTGGCGGTGCGGCCGCAGTTCACCTTCGACAGCGATTTCCATGCCGGGGCATATTACGTGCAGGAGGCGTCGTCGCAGTTCGTGGGGCGCCTGATGGGCGGAGAGGGGGTTGCGGGGAAGCGAATCCTCGACCTTTGCGCCGCCCCGGGCGGCAAGACGACGCTCTATGCCTCGCTCGCGGGGCCCGGCGGGCTGGTCGTCGCCAACGAGATCGACCGCCGCCGTGCGCAGGTACTGGCGGACAACGTCCGCAAGTGGGGTACGGGCAATGTCGCCGTGACGACCTGCGAACCCCGGCAACTGGGCGACTTCGAGGCGTGGTTCGACATGGTGGCCGTGGATGCCCCCTGCTCGGGCGAAGGGATGTTCCGCAAGGATGCACAGGCCCGCGCCGAATGGAGCGAGGGGAATGTAAAGCTCTGTGCTGCAAGGCAGGACGGGATATTACGTGAAGCATGGCGTGCGCTCAAACCCGGTGGCAGGCTGATATACAGCACCTGCACCTTCAACCGCGACGAGGACGAAGGCGCTTTGGAGCGTATGCTCGCATGGGCGGGCGACGAGGTCGCAGAGGCGGAAGACATGGCTGTCGACGGGGCGTGGGGGATCGTCTGCGGCCGGGTGGGGGCTTTCCGCACCTACCGGTTCTATCCCCACCGGGCACGCGGCGAGGGTTTTTTCGCCGCCGTGGCCTGCAAGGCTTATGATGCTGGCGGCCGTTGCCGCACCCCGAAGGCGCGGCGCACGGTATTTGCGCAGGTGGACAAGGCGTCCGCGGCTGAGCTGCGCCGTTGGGTTCGCACGCCGGAGCGGATGTGCTTCGCGGCGGTGGGCGATACCTGTTACGGATATTACGTCGCGCAGGCCGAGGCCGTGAAGGCGCTCGGCGAAGCGCTGCCCGTGATCTATGCGGGCGTGGCGATGGGGCAGCTCTTCAAGGGAAGCCTGCGGCCCGATCCGGCGCTGGCGTTCTTCTGCGGATTGAACCGCGAGGCGGTGCCCGCTGCGGAGCTGGACGAGGCGCAGGCGCTGTGTTACCTGCGCAGGCAGGAGGTCGCCGCCGGGGCGTTTTCCGAAGGGGTGAACCTGGTGTGTGCCCGCGGGCGGGCGCTCGGGTTTGCGAAGCGGATCGGTAACCGGGTGAATAACATGTACCCCAATACATTGCGAATTATTAAACGATAGATATGGCCGAGAAACTTTTTTATTCGATGGGCGAAGTGGCCGAGATGTTCGACGTCAATGCGTCGCTGATCCGCCACTGGGAGTCGCAGTTCAGCGTCATCCGCCCCAAGCGCAACAAGAAAGGCAACCGTCTCTTCTCGCCGCAGGATGTGGAGAACCTCAAACTGATCTACCACCTGGTCAAGGAGCGGGGCATGACCCTCGAGGGCGCCAAGAAGGCCCTGAAACAGAAGCCTGCGGCCGAGGGCGGCGTGCAGCGCGATGCCGAGATGATGGAGCGCCTGCAACGCATCCGTGCGCTGCTGGTCGAGGTGCGTGAAGACCTGAAGGCGGGCCAGGGCGAACTCCTCGCCGACGGGGATGCCGAAGTCCCGGCGGCGGAGGCCGGAGCGGCAGTGCCCCGCCGCAAGGCGAAACCCGTGGTGAAGATCGTCCCGGAGGATGCCGCGGCGCAGGGGGCCGCCGAACCCGGGCAGCCCGCGTCGAAACGTCCGCGCAAGCCCCGCCGCAAAAAGGAGGAGCCGGAACACAAGGAGCTCTTCGCCTTTTACGAACAGTCGCTCTTTTAGGGGCGCAACGGGCGCCGCACCCCTTGGGGAAGGCTGCGCTGCAAGGCGGAAAGCGCAGTGCCGCGGCCGCAGGGCGGATGGCCCCGCCGGGGCGGAAAAAATGATAACCAGACAAATCAGGATACTATGCTAATCAGGGAAGTGACCGATGTCATCGAGCGTTTCGCACCGCTCGCATGGCAGGAATCGTACGACAACGCAGGCTTGATCGTGGGGCGCCCGGACGACGAGGTGCACAGGGCGCTGCTGGCCGTGGACGTCACCGACGAGGTGATGGCCGAGGCCGAACGCGAAGGGTGCGACATGGTCATCACGCACCATCCGATCGTTTTCCATGCGCTCAAGCGCTTCAATTCGGCAGACCAGGTGCAGCGCTGCGTCGAGCGGGCTATCCGCGGCGGCATTGCGCTCTATGCGTGCCACACCAACCTGGACAGCGCCCCCGAGGGGATGAGCTGGCGGCTGGCAGAGATGCTGGGCGTGGGGGACTTACGCGTGCTCCAACCCGCGCAGGCGGACGAAAAGGTCGGGTTCGGCGTGGTGGGCGAGCTGCCTGCGGCGGTCGCCACGGTGGAGTTCATGCGCCGCATGCAGCGCGTGCTGGGCGTTCGGGTCGTGCGCCACAGCGACATCGCTTCGCCCGAGGTGCGGCGCGTGGCGGTCTGCACCGGTGCGGGGGCTTCGATGATCGGCGACGCGCGCCGTGCGGGGGCCGACATTTACGTCACGGCGGATATGAAGTACAACGACTTCATGACGCCGGATAAGGCCCTCACCGTAGCGGATATAGGCCATTTTGAAAGCGAATATTGCGCAATTCAGATTTTATTTGATATTTT
>ENA-OZFL01000527-OZFL01000527.1-human-gut-metagenome-genome-assembly--contig:-NODE-527-length-10094-cov-5.607829_pt1 | contig 10094 bp, 10 predicted proteins | sample MGYA00245108_ERZ653641 | MGnify/ENA primary metagenome ERZ653641 (study PRJEB26926, sample SAMN06165058) | human gut metagenome | biome: ENVO:00009003; feature: ENVO:2100002; material: ENVO:00002003... | reverse complement strand
GGTCTCGTGGGCTCGGAGATGTGTATAAGAGACAGAGTAGAGCCATTATGTGCCGATGACCTCAACGCTTAAAGGTGGTGAGTAATTTGGCATATGATGGCTCTATTAAAATTGATACAAAAATAGATACAAGTGGCTTTAAGGGCGGTATTGATAAAATAAAATCAATTGCTCAAGCGGGTGTATCTGCTGTAACAGCAACGCTCGCAGGTATTACAGCCGCACTCGGTGCAGGAGCAACCGCAGCGGCAGCCGTTGGCTCATCTTTTGAAGCTGCTATGTCAAAAGTATCTGCAATCAGTGGTGCAACAGGTGATTCATTGCAAAGTCTGACCGACAAGGCAAAAGAAATGGGTGCAAAAACAAAGTTCTCTGCATCCGAGTCGGCATCTGCTTTACAATATATGGCTATGGCAGGCTGGGACACAGAGTCAATGCTCAATGGTATTGACGGCATAATGAACCTTGCCGCTGCTGACGGTTTGGACTTAGCAACAACCTCGGATATTGTAACAGACGCACTTACAGCGTTTAACCTTAAAGCCTCAGACAGCACGCACTTTGCAGATGTACTTGCCAAAGCCTCAAGCTCGGCGAATACTAATGTATCTATGCTTGGTGAAAGTTTTAAATATGTTGCTCCTCTTGCCGGCACAATGGGCTACTCTGTCGAAGACGTTTCCCTTGCCCTCGGTCTTATGGCTAATGCAAGTGTCAAGGGCAGTATGGCAGGAACAAGCCTTAAAACGGCACTTTCTAACCTTGCATCTCCAACGGAAGATATGGCTAATGTAATGACACAGTATGGCATATCTATCTCCGATGCCGAGGGTAACGCTTTGCCTCTTATAGATGTAATGAAACAGCTTAGGGAAAAGTTTAGCGGATTAAGCGAAACCGAACAGGCTGCAACAGCAAGCACACTCTTTGGTAAAGAAGCTATGAGTGGTATGCTTGCTATCATTAATGCAAGCGACTCTGACTTTGATAATCTGACTAAAAATATTAACAATGCTGACGGTGCGGCTCAAGCAATGGCTGATACAATGCAAGATAATTTGCAAGGTCAGATTACTATCCTAAAATCAGGGCTTGAAGGTTTAGGCATTGAAATCTACGAGGGAATGTCGGCTCCTTTGCAAGAGGCAGCTGTTGAAGCTCAAAATTATGTAAATCGTTTGACAGAAGCATTTAAAAGTGGCGGTCTTTCAAAAATGATTGAAGAAGCAGGAGCCATTTTCGGCGAGCTTGCAGTTAAAGCTGCAGAGGCTGCCCCTGAAATGATAAATGCCGCTGTTGACTTTTTACAGGCTTTTGTTGACGGAATAGCTGATAATTCCGATAAACTTGCAAAGTCTGCTGTTAATATAATTCAGACTTTAATAACAAGTGTTATTGAACACGCACCTGACTTAATCAAAGCCGCAAAGGTTATTGTTTCAGAGCTTGTTGATAATCTTAATAAGCTGTTGCCAAAAGAACTTCAAGCACCTGTTAAAGAGGCTGTAAACACTATTAAAAAGTCATTTGAAAACGGCGGTCTTAAAAAGGCTATTGACAGCGTAAAAAATATTGTAGTCAACTTAGGCAAGGCTTTTACAAATGTAGCAAAGGTTGTTTTGCCTCCTTTGTCTAAAGCAGTTGATTTGCTTGCAGATAATTCAGAGGTGCTATTAGGTGTAATAACTTCTGTATACGCAGCATTCAAATCATATTCGATAATATCAACAGTTACAGCTTTACTCACAACACATACAGCAGCGGTAACAGCCGAAAGCCTTGCAGAAGCTGCGTCGCTCGGAACAATAACGCTCAAGCAGATTGCGGTAGCCGCTCTCACAGGCGAAATCACACTTGCTACAGCGGCACAGTATGCGTGGAATTTAGCTATGAATCTGAATCCGATAGGCATAGTAATCACTGCAGTAGCCGCTCTTGCAGCAGGAATAGCAGCTTTGAATTTATGTGTTGAGCAAGAAACGTCATCTGAGCAACTTCTTGCAGAATCGTATGAAGGAATAGCTGAAGCTTATGCTAATGTTGCTGATGGTGCAACAAATTATATTAACAGCCTTTCGCAGTCTGGAGATGCACTCGAAGGATTTAATGATGCTATCATTATTTCAAATGAAAGACAGTCTGAATTAACTCAAAAAATGGATGAAGTACAGACTGAAATTACGGAAATAGCTCGACACGCCAAAGAAGAACGAACAAGTCTGACTGAGGAAGAAATTCAAAGACTTGATGATTTATTCGCAAAGCAAAAGGAGCTTGCAGATGAACAGCTAAAGGTTCAGGAAGCTTATCAGGGCGTTGTTAAGGATATGTCTAAAGATTTAGCCGAAAATCACGATTTATCACTTGAAGAATATGAGGCTTACTCAAGTGAATATACCGCAACAGCAGAACAAACGAGAGATGACACTGTTAAAGCGGCTGAACAGCAAAAAATCAATTGGCTTGCAGAAAAAAGAGCTTTAATTGGTACTGATGAGCAATATACGGATGAATGGTATAACCAACAGCGAGAAGCCGCCAACAAAGACTATGATGCTGCAGTTGCCGAAGCTAATACACTTTGTTCCGAAACTCTCAAAATTTTACAAGATGGCTATAAAGATAGAGCTGATGGTTTAAAAACTTATTCCGAAAATCAAAAAAAGTATAATGAAGATATTGCAAGAGAAAACAAAAGAAGTAACGACAACCTTGTAGCACTTGAGCAAGCTAAGCAGGCTGAAATTAAAAAAGAATATGATTCAGGCGGTTGCGATACATTACTTATTGAACAAAAATATGACCAATTAATTGCAAATGAGTATTCGCAACATAATAAAAAATTGGCTGATATAAACGATAAATTCACAAAATCATTTGATACAAATCAACAGGAACAGCTTTCAACTTGGTTAGCTATGCTATCTCAAACAGAACTATACGGCGGTAAAATCTCAGATGAAGATAAAAAAGTTGTTGAAGATATTATTAACAATTATGACCAATTGCCTCCTGAATGCCAAGAGACCATGGATGAAGCTATGCAGGGAATGATTAACGGAATAAAAGAAAGATCACCTGAGCTATATGCAAGTGCTTCATCGGTCGCTGATAATATTCTTGCAATTTTCAAAAAGAAGTGGGATATACACTCTCCGTCAAAGGTATTCAGAAAAATCTTTAAGTATACTCTTGAGGGCGGCGAAATAGGTCTTGATGACGAAGCGCCGAAGCTGTATAAGCAAGCCGATGATGTGGCGTCAAAATTTACCGAACGCTTGCAGTCGGGCGTGTCAGCTAACGGCTTGGTGTCGAAAATGCGTGCTGCCGTAGCAGAAGGTAAAAGCTTTGTAGCAGAACAGCTTACAGCTAATGTGGTGCATACGGTCGATATGCAAAATGCTGATAAACAAAAAGTAGTGCTACAAGGCAACATAGTAAATCATCTTGAGGTTGACGGCAGAGAGTTTGCAGTTGCAACAGCTCCGTATATGTCGGAGGAATTAGCATGGGAGGGTAACAATCTATGACAGAGATGTCCGTAAATAACATTGATATTTCTAATTACAGTGCAAGACTGCTTAGCTATGCTGTAAGCGGTACAACGCTTACAAATAATGTTTCAGCTAATACTAATCTTGTCAAAATGCCTGCACTGTATTCAACCGAATATGGAACAAGAACGCTGACTGTTACTCTTACATTCTTTCCTTGCTTGGATGGTTGTTCTGCAAAAGGAACAGAGATTACGGACAGATACGCAGCTGCGACCGATAATATTGCAAGGTTTGAGGCAGAACTAATCGGTAAAACAGTTGAAATAGCTTTGCCGGACGGATACATATACACTTCAATTGTTACTTCAATCTCCGCTGCTACATTTGACAGCAGCGGAGAACACGATGTAACTTACACATTTAATGCAATAAGACATAAACCAACTGTAACTGCTGATGTTGCTCCGAACGGTAAAATATATTGTCAGTCAACTACTCCCTGTAAGTTTAAGCTTAAGGTGACATTACCCGAGCAAAGCTCATTGCTTTCAATTATGGGAATAGTTGTTATTAATATTTCGGCAAATACACCGTTAGTTCTTGACGGTGAGCTTGGTTTAATTACGCTCGGCGGAGTTAATAAGTTCCTTGACAGCACCTTAATTGATTTTCCTTTGCTTTATCCCGGAACTAATACAATAAGCTGTAATAATTCTCAGGCTGATATTCAGGTAATTTACACGCCTGTTTATGTGTGATTTAAGGGGTGTTTAAATGGTTTTAAAAATCTTTTACAACAATGATGTAAAGCTGTTTACAGATATTGATAGCACCTTTTGCGTTACAAAAACCTACGGCGGTATGATGAGCCTGCAATTTGACATATCGCCTAAGCACAGCTTGTATAAATATTTTGCTTTGGACGGTGAGGTTGAATACGATAATCAGAGATATTTGATTAAAAGTATTCACGAACGCAAAACGGTTTCAACGATTGTCTGCGAGCTTAATCTTGATGACCTTCGTGCAGATATGTTTACAAGCTTTAACAAGACTACAGAGAGCTTTCATAACATATGTACTGAAATACTTTCCAATACCGACTGGAGTGTTAAAAACGATACCCTTGTAAGCAAGCGTTGCAGCTTCGATCTTAGCGATGTAACTGTGCTTGATATTTTAAACCAATGTACCAATTCCACAAGCTACGGCAATGTGTATGAGTACAATACAAAGCAAAAAACGATAACTCTTATAAAGCCCGAAAACAACACCGAGCCGAAAGGAGTGTATTTTACCGACGAATTAAATCTCACAGACTTAAACTACAAAGGCAGCTCTTCAGGCTTGGTTACAAGACTGTATGCCTACGGCAAGGACGGCTTATCTATTGCAAGCGTTAATAACGGCTGTGAGTACATTGAAAATCACACCTACACAGACAAAGTAATCAGTTATGTTTGGCGTGATGAACGATACACAGACCCTCAGTCGCTTTTAGATGACGGTGTTGTCAAGCTTGCGAATATGGCTGAACCCGAGCAGTCATACACCTGTAAGGTTATCGACCTTGCCAAAGCTCAGCCGGAGATTTATAAGGAAATTCTATCCTACAGTCTGTATGATGTAGTAACTTTGGTTGACCGTAACCGCAACAGAAAAAGAAACTACCGGATAGTAGAGATTAAAGAATTTCCTGCAAATCCGCTGCTTAATACTGTTTCCCTATCTTCAATAGCGGCAAAGCTCACAGGTAAATTAACCACGATAAATAATCGCATTACAGAGCTTAACGCTCAACAGCTCCACGACCGCACAAAGGTAAATGAAATCAAGCAGGACTTAGACACCACCGTTCTCCATGTGTCGGAATCGTGGGCAAGCTCAGTCAATGAATCATTGTTTACCCAGACCGCCGAGGGACTTTTTCTTGAAGTCAACAAAGTTGTAGGCACTAATCGTTGGAGTACGCTTTTACAGCAATCGGCGGAAGATGTGCGAATTGCTTGGAACAACATATCCGAGTACATAAAGTTTGAAAATGCACAGCTTAATGTATATAACCTCGGAGATAAAAAGCTGATGTCACTTAATCAATACGGACAAGACTTTTATTACAACGATAATGAAGTCGGCTCGGTTGGTACAAGCTCATATTTACACGATGAAAACAAGCGAGGCTTAGCTTTTGACCTCAATTCAAATAGTGCGTATATGACATGGGCATACATGAGTTCTGACAATGCAGAATCATTCACTATGAAACTAACATATACTGCTCAAAAGCTTTCTGACGATTACGAAAAAGACCAACTTCATACCGGGTGTGATCTTAATTTACATAACAATTATTTACGAAAAGCGGTTTTAAGCGATTGGAAATTTGAGGGCGGTTCTATTAGCGGTACTTTCAAAGGCTACTATGTCACCTCATTTAAAAGTGACGGTACAGCAAGCTCATGGAAAGAATTTTCTCTGACATTCAAAAACGGAATTTTACAAAAAGCAACTTGGTAGGAGGTTATTATGAAATTTATCACAGAAGAAAAAACAGTTTGTGAAAACGATAAGGATAAAGCTCATGCTGAATCCGAAGTCATTTTTGCAGAAGAAACAGGAGGCAATGATGAACATACAGCATTACAAACTTAATTTAGATTTGCTCAAAAATGCATCAACTCCGATTTTATACAGTCATCAATTAGACAAAAAATCAAGATTTATTGATGTAACACTTACAGCTAATGATGCAGAAGTTACCCTTGACAGTTCTATGACTGCTGTTCTTAACGCTACAACTAATAATGTTATAGTTGCAGAGTCTCAAAATTGCACAATATCAGATAATGTAATCGTTGTTGAGCTTACCGATAAAGTCTTATCTTTGCCGGGCGTGACTAAATGTGAGGTTGTGCTGTCTGACAGCAGCGGAGCTGTTATTACAGCACAGCATTTTATTGTTAAAATCACTGAAAAAGCTATTAATAGCAAGTCAAAATATGAACCAGCAGGTAGTACGCTCGCAACAAAAGATGACATAAACACTGCAATCAAAAAAGTAAAAGATGAAGTACTTACAAAAGCTGATAAGGCGGATACTCTTGCCGGTTACGGAATTACCGATGCTTACGATAAAACATATCTGAATAAGGCATTACTCCGTAAACTTGACGCAATGCCATTTGATACCGCACCTAAAGAGAATAGTCCTAACTATATCACAAGTGGCACGGTATACAATAGTGTTAATACTATTAATAAACGTATTGATAACAAAGTTAATACTCTTAATCAAAGTATTAATAAAAAAGCTGATAAAGCAACTACTTTGGAAGGCTACGGAATTACCGATGCTTATGATAAAACATATATAAACAGATCGTTAAACCTTAAGCTCGACAAAATGCCATTTGATACCGCACCTAAAGAGAATAGTCCTAACTATATCACAAGCGGTACCTTATATAACAGTGTTAATACTCTTAATCAAAGTATTGCAAAAAAATATGATAGCTCAAATATTGAGATCGGTACAGGAGAATTATCTCCGACTCAAGCAATTTATGAGGGCTGTGCTGGAAGATTCGATTATGTGAAAAACGGCAATGTAGCTACAGTGTCAGTAAACATTACAAAACTTATTGCTAATAGAACGTATATTCAGTTGTCAGGCTTGCCTTTCCCAATAAAAGACGAAAGCAGTTTATCGAGTATTGCTGTATTCTCAACCACAAGTAAGTTGAGAAATATCCGTATTAAGGGATCATGGGTTTACATCACCTCACAAACGGATAAATTTACAGAGGATGAGATGATCAATTTTACAGTTACATATATCAGAAAGTAGGAGGTAACCATATGGAATTTAAAGAAAAAATTACGCTTGATATGCTTACAAAGGATAGTGTGAGTGTGTTAAGACAGAAGTTTATAACCCTTAACGGCGAAGATGTGCAGGTCGGCGGTAATGTTCGAAACGCATATATGAATTGTGAAAACGACAGAGAAATACTTAAAGCCGAGCTTTCAGAGGAATATTATAACGCCGTTATGGCTGTATGGGAGGTTTAATATATGTCAAAAATTACTTGTGTTGATATTTCAGAATTTCAGCAAGGCATTAATTTTAACAAAATGAAAAACGACGGTATAAAAGCTGTCATTATAAGAGCAGGCTACGGCAGAGAATCAAGTCAGAAAGACAGTATGTTTGAAAGTCATTACAAAAACGCAAAAAGCGAAAATATGATGATTGGTGTGTACTGGTACAGTTACGCAGACAGCGTCGGCGATGCAGAAAAAGAGGCAAAGGCTTGCCTTGAATGCATTAATAACAAATCTCTTGATATGCCGATTTATTATGATTTGGAAGATAATTCACAAACTAAACTCGGCAAAGCAAAACTTACAGAAATTGCGGAACGCTTTTGCGAAACGATCAAGAAAAGTAACTACAGAGCAGGTGTATATGCTAATCTGAATTGGTTTAATAATTATCTCGATTACGATAAATTAAAGAAAAAGTACAGTATCTGGCTTGCACAATATAACTCCGTAAATGAATTAAGCTGTGATATATGGCAGAACAGTTCAACAGGCAGAGTAAGCGGTTATGGCAAAAATATTGATACGAACATCATATTTAACGAAAATGTTTTTGAAAATGTTAAGATCGAAAAACCAACATTGACTTACAGAGTTTTTGCTGACGGTCGGTGGTATGATGAAGTCAAAGGTTTGTCAAATATTGCAGGACGAAAGAAACAAGCTATTTCAGGCGTGGCGGTTAAGGTATCAGCAGGAAAACTTTGCTATCGTGTCCATCTGCTCAACGGTGACTGGCTGCCGTGGGTTAGCGGATACGACATCAAGGACGATATCAACGGCTACGCAGGAATTAAAGGCAAGGTCATTGACGCCATCCAGGTCGAGTTCTCGGGTGTGGATGACTATAAAGCTACATACAGAGCACGCAAGCAAGGCAAAAACAAATTTATGCCGTATCAGCATAATACCGAGCACGATACAGAGCAGGACGGTTACGCAGGACTTCTCGGCACTAAAATTGACGGCTTGCAGATTACTTTGACTTGATTTTTAGGAGGTAAAATATTATGGCAAATGCAAATTTTATTAAACTTGCAGTATCAGAAGTAAACAAGTATGTGTTAAATCATTTAGATAAGTCAGATGATACACCTGATTTTGACACTTTTGTAGTGTGGTCGTGTAAGACTTTGCAAAACCACAAATGCCTTATCAGCACAACATTACACGACGGGATGTATTACGAATGCACGTACAATGGTGACAAAGGCGAAATGTATCTTGACGCATATAAAAAGTTTGAAAACAAAAAAATTATTTGCGAAAGTGAGGAATAATTATTATGATTTTAGCAGAAACAATTAACGGTATGGTGAGTGAGGACTACAAGGAAAGATTTGTTGCAGAGTATCAGCAATTGGTAATCCGTTATAAGGGATTGAAGAAAATGCTTGATAATTGGGATAAGGGAGAACTATCTTTCGTTCCGACTTGTCCACGCAGTACATATAATATGCAGATTAAATCAATGGCAGACTATATTGCCGTACTCGAAGCAAGGGCGGTTATGGAAGGTATCGATTTGTGGGAGGTATAAAACAATGAAAGACAATTTTAAAAAATGGATAAAAGCTGCTGCCGTGCGTGCTATTAAGACTGTTGCTCAAACAGCTATTGCAACCATTGGCACAACAGCAATGATAAGAGAGGTTGATTGGGCAGTTGTATTGTCAACCAGTGCGTTGGCAGGTGTTCTATCTGTCCTTACAAGTATAGCAGGCTTGCCGGAGGTCGAGAGCAAATAAATTATTTTTCCCTTCATAATAATGCCCCAAACATTAATATTATGGAGGTACAAAATGAAAAGTTTTATAGGCTGGATAGGTGGCAAAAGTCATCTGAAAAATCAAATCATTTCGCTTATTCCTGCTGAGTGCGAGCGTTACATAGAGGTATGCGGCGGAGCAGGCTGGGTGCTTTTTGGGAAAAATAAAATCAAAGGTCAAATGGAAGTGTTCAATGATATTGACGGTGATTTGATTAATCTTTATCGTCAAATTAAGTATAATTGTTCACAATTGCAGTCTGAAATTGACTGGCTTCAATCCCGTGAATTATTTAATCAGTATCGCTATGAGATTGAAAATAAAATTGAGCTGTCTGACTTACAGAGAGCAGCCCGGTACTTATATCTTATAAAGTGCAGCTTTGGCAGTAATCGAAGTTCGTTTGCTACAGCCGTGAAAACGATAAGTAATATAATTGATGCTCTTCCTACTTATCAAGCAAGGCTGAAAAATGTTATAATAGAAAACAGGGATTTTGAATCACTTATTAAAACATATGACCGTGAAAAAGCTGTGTTCTATATAGATCCGCCATATGTAGCCTCAGAACGCTATTATAACAAAAAATATGTAAGCTTTAATAATGGTGACCATATCCGTTTAAATGCCGTTTTAAAGGCGATTAAAGGGCGTTTTATACTATCTTATAACTGTCTCTTATACACATCTCCGAGCCACGAGACCGAGGCTGATCTCGTATGCC
>ENA-OZFL01000514-OZFL01000514.1-human-gut-metagenome-genome-assembly--contig:-NODE-514-length-10364-cov-9.282666_pt1 | contig 10364 bp, 10 predicted proteins | sample MGYA00245108_ERZ653641 | MGnify/ENA primary metagenome ERZ653641 (study PRJEB26926, sample SAMN06165058) | human gut metagenome | biome: ENVO:00009003; feature: ENVO:2100002; material: ENVO:00002003... | reverse complement strand
GTGGAATCATGACAGGACTATTACAGGCAAACAGCCTTGCAAATCAGGCTATTATTGACAGTGGTGTAGAACTTACAATAGCAAACGGAGGCCATATTGTAACACAGCAGTTTTATGATCAGTTTATCAATATAACAGGTGCAGGTATCACAATCGGACTTGTAATGTATATGTTCTTCTTTGCAAAATCAAAACAGTTGAAAGCACTTGGTAAATTGGGAATTATTCCGGCATTATTTGGAATCAATGAGCCAGTCCTGTTTGGTGCTCCAGTCGTTATGAATCCAATGCTTGCAATTCCGTTTATTGGAATGCCTGTGATCGCATGTTTAATCCAGTATTTTGCACTGTATACAGGAATCTGCCCATTATATGGAGCAACACAGATCCCATGGACTTGTCCACCGATTATCTCAGGATTCCTTTTAGCAGGATGGAAAAGTGCTTTACTTCAGTTAGTGATCCTTTGTGTTTCATTCTTTGTTTATCTGCCATTCATTAAGAAGATTGACAAGATGAATCTGGTTCAGGAGAAGAATCAGCCGGTAGAAGATGAGGATGAAGACTGGTAAAATCAGAATAAAAATAATAGCAGGATAGGAGAAAAAAATGAACGAAAAATTTGAATTGTCATGTTTTCAGATCATCACATATGTAGGTACAGCAAGAACACATTTTATCAATGCGATCCATTGTGCGAAAGAAGGAAAATATGATGAGGCAGCAGAGCTGATTAAACAAGGAGATGAAGCCTTTTCACTTGGACACAACGTTCATGCAGATCTTTTGGCAATGGATGCAAATGGTGAAATTTCCAATGGATACATGCTTCTGATGCATGCAGAAGATCAGCTTATGAGTGCAGAAGCATTCCGCATTCTTGCAGATGAATTCATTACACTGTATAAGAGAATTGATGAGAAATAATCATCAAGATGTAATTGAATATAGAAACAGAAAAGTTGGGGGCAAAAGCCCCCAACGCTATTATACAAAGCAATTAAGACAACAGGAAGGAAATAACAATGGGATTTCGAAAAGATTTTCTCTGGGGTGGCGCAGTTGCTGCCCATCAGCTGGAGGGTGCCTATGATCGAGATGGAAAAGGCTTGAGCATTATGGACGTTGTAACCGGCGGAGATGTAAATACAAGAAGAAGAATAACAGGTGAAATACTAAAAGGCGAGAATTATCCGAATCATGAAGCAATCGATTTTTATGATTACTATAAAGAAGATATCCGCTTATTTGCGGAAATGGGATTCAAGTGTTTCCGTACAAGTATCGCATGGACACGTATCTTCCCAAATGGTGATGAAGAACAGCCGAATGAAGCCGGATTAAAATTCTATGATGACATGTTTGATGAATGTCTGAAATATGGAATCGAACCAGTGATCACACTGAGTCATTTTGAGATGCCTCTGCATCTTGTACAAGAGTACGGTGGATGGAGAAACAGAAAACTGATTGATTTCTTCGTGAAATTTGCAGTAACATGCTTTGAGCGATACAAAGACAAAGTAAAATATTGGATGACATTTAATGAGATTAACAACCAGGCAGATATCGGTGATGGATTTATGCTTTATGCTAATTCCGGAATTATAATTAAACCGGAAGAAAATGCGGAAGAATTGATGTATCAGGCATCTCACTATGAACTGGTTGCCAGTGCCGAAGCGATAAAAGCTGGACATGAGATTAATCCGAAATTTCAGATTGGCTGCATGATCGCAATGTGCCCAATCTATCCGGCTACCTGCCGTCCGGAAGATATACTGCAGGCTGAAAAAGCCATGCAGAAAAGATATTATTATACAGATGTGCATGTAAAAGGGGAATACCCTGTAAATATTTTGAAATACTGGGAAAGAAAAGACCTTAAGATTGACGTAACAGAAGAAGATCTTGCAGTGTTAAAACAGGGCTGTGTCGATTACATCGGTTTCAGTTATTATATGTCTTTCTGTACAAAAGCAGAACCAGACAATCCGGAATATGATTACCGTGGAGAAAAGGATCGTGTAAAGAACCAGTATGTAAAGGCAAGTGAATGGGGATGGCAGATTGATCCGATCGGACTGCGCTATTCATTGAACTGGTTTACAGATCGCTACAAAGTACCATTGTTTATTGTAGAAAATGGATTTGGAGCATATGATACTTTAGAAGAGGATGGAAGCATCCACGATCCATACCGTGTAGAATATCTGCAACACCACATTTCAGAAATGAAAAAGGCGGTAGAGGAAGATGGTGTAGATCTGATGGGTTATACACCATGGGGATGCATCGACCTTGTCAGTGCAGGAACCGGTGAGATGGATAAGAGATATGGATTCATCTATGTGGATAAACATAACGATGGAACAGGAGACTTGTCCAGAAGAAAAAAAGATTCTTTCGAGTGGTATAAAGAAGTTATTTCAACAAACGGAGAAAATATCAATTAGTTAATAGAATGACTATTAAAAAAAGTGTCTATATCAAGAAACGATAAAAGGTTCTGATATAGACACTTTGACTAACCGATACATCAAGCAAGATTCCATCAAGATATAATCTTACATATTCAAGAGGTTCATCAATGGCGAGTGGGTTTAATGCACAGTCTGATCCTGGTGTGGTTTTTAAGTCCTTTTCAGCTTCCTAACAGTCAATGCGGAGCATATAGCCAACAGAGGTGTAAACATCAATACTGTTGCGCTTGGGATTGTATTCTGCAAATATTGTTCTCATCGTATCAAATCTCCTTATCGTTAAATCAATCATTTGTTGCAAAAATCAGAAGCATTTCAATCAGTTCACCATGTCACTTTTATTTTGTGTTATACTGTTTTATATAATTTTCTTGGTCTTGTTTTTGCCCTTATCAGAGTTCGTAAACACTGGTGGGACGATATAACGCACAATATATATAAATAAGCATTATACGGTCAATTTAATATCGACATATGACCATATTTGCGTTATAATGAAATCAAATCTAATAAGAAAATCAGATAATCATTACTGGATTTGAAAAAAACAATGGTGGCAGATTATGCACCTGAAAGAACAGTATAACAAAACCCTTATGGTGGGTATCGGGTGGATTTCCACCCAAAGCAGATTTTTTCAGGATAAAACAGGTTTTCTTATCTTTACAGATTCTTACATCAAAGTCAGTAAATTCAAGGCTTTGAATGACTTTAAATAAAATTTAATGACAATGGTTTCAGGCAGAAGAGTAAAATGTACCCTATAGATTGGACAGATTGAGTTTTTAAAACCCTTACCATTAGACAGTAAGTTTTAATGAAAACCCTTAAATCTATACAATGAGTTTACAGGGAACCCTTAACTTCGGACATGGTTTTGATGAACCCCTTCATTTTGGACAAAATCGCTTTTTGACTCCGATTCAGATTGATATTACAATAATAATGAATTGGAGGAAATTATGGCAAACAGAAAGTTTACAGAACAGGAAATGCTCACACTGAGAAATAGCAAATATGTGCTGGATGTATCACCGAGCATTGTACATTTCTCGGCAGAATTTAAAAAACTGTTTTGGGAGGAACTGTCAAAGGGCAGGCTTCCACGTGAGATTATTTCGACTCTTGGGATAGATCCAAATATCTTGGGGGATTCCAGAATAAATGGTCTGAAAACCATGATTGGAAATGAAGTAAAAAAGGGAAATGGTTTTCGAGATCTTAACACCTATGCACAGGGCTGCAACGGATATCTTTCGGCTGAAAATCGGATAAAATATTTAGAAATGCAACTGGCATATAAAGATCAGGAGATTGAGTTTCTAAAAAAAATTGTATCTTTAAATCCGGAGGCTCCGGAATAATGAAAATACCAGCCCATGCAAAGTATCAGATTATTTATGATACCATGCAAAAAAACGATAATCTATTGAATGTAGCTGCCATGTGCGAAATTGCAGGAGTATCCCGTTCGGGATATTACCATTATCTCTCAACAGAGGACCAGCGAATGGAAAGGGAGGAACAGGACAGACAGGATTTTCTTCTGATTCTGAAAGCATACCAGTACCGAGGATATCATAAAGGTGCCCGTAGCATATATATGAGGCTGTTACACATGGAACCGCCGATAGTGATGAATATCAAAAAAATCCGGCGGTTGATGAAGAAGTACAACTTACAGTGCCCTATCCGCAAGGCAAATCCCTATCGGAGAATGGCAAAAGCAATGGCAACTGCATATACCGCACCCAATATAGTAAACCGTGAATTCGAGGAACACGGACCAAGAAAAATTCTGTTAACGGATATCACGTATATTATAAATGGAAAAGCACCCCGGTGCTATATGTCGACAATTATAGATGCCTGTACCAAGGAACTGCTGTCATGGGTTCTCAGCGAATCACTAGAAATTGATTTTGTATTAGAAACAGTAAAGCAGTTAATAGAAAAACATGGAACTGATTTAAGCACAGAAACATTAATACATAGCGATCAGGGTTCCCACTATACCAGCATTAAATTTATCCAATTGTTAAAGGATAACGAACTGAGACAGTCTATGTCACGTAGAGCAAACTGTTGGGACAATGCTCCTCAGGAATCATTCTTTGGTCATATGAAAGATGAATTAGATCTATCAGAGTGCCACGGCTATGAGGAGATATTAAACGCAGTTAGGGATTGGACAGAATATTATAATACAGAACGTTATCAATGGGACTTAGCAAGGTTGTCACCTGTTGAATATTATCAATATCTGACAACAGGAATTTATCCACTGATAATCCCTAAAGCAAAAGGTAAAAACAATCAATCAGAGGCATCACTTTGATGCCTCTACACAACAAACAAATATAAAATAGAAATCTGAAAAGGAAAAGTCATAGTGTCCTTGACAAAGGGTACACTTTATTTAACCACTGTCCATATTCCGGATCCTGATCCTCTGACGGTGACCATACGGTCAGTGTACAGGTGATCGGTTCTTCCTCCTGTGCATCCTGCTCGGTTGCTTCACCCTGTTCTGTTTCAGAAACAGATGCATTTGCTGATGCAGTGTTCTCTTTTGCATCACTTCCTCCGCATGCGGTCATGGATACTACCATAGCTGCACATAACATTACACTTCATACTTTACGTTTCATACCTTTTCCTCCTGTTTTTCGTTCCGAAATATTTTCGTTTTGTTTCGCTATGAATCATAGCATTTTTGAGATATCATGTCAATATATAATTCATTTTGTATATATTATTTTTCTTATTGCGTTTTTCTTTGTACAATGTTATGATATTTTCTGCGAAACATTTAAGAAACATTTTGTAAAACACTCTGTTTCGCCAGAAGGGAGTTTTCATATTTATGAAAAAAATAAATTTTCACACACACACCAACCGTTGCCGCCACGCAGACGGGATTGCAGCCGATTATGTCCAGTCTGCACTGTCTGCCGGTGTTACACAGCTCGGTTTTTCCGACCACGCCCCATTTCCCGATTATGATTTTGGAATGAGAATGCCTTACTGTGAATTATCTGAATATATCGAGGATATAAATGCATTGACGGTACAATACCGGACTGATATAATTTTATGGAAAGGATTAGAAATCGAATATCTCCCAGAATACCGGGATTACTATGAAGCACTTCTCACCCGTTCCGGGATGGATTATCTGCTTATGGGAGAACATTTCTATAAAAATGCATCTGGAAAAACCACGAATTATACCGATGCACTTTCTACAGACGAATTTCCTGTCTACGCACAAAATGTTGCTGACGGAATGAAAACCGGACTATTTTTGGCAGTCGCACATCCTGATATTTATATGGCTGATAATTTTGTCTGGGATGACAACTGTAAAAAAGCGGCTGACATTATCATTGATACGGCTGTCACTACCGGCACAGTGTTAGAATACAATGCCAACGGCTTCCGGCGCGAAAAAAAGTTTTATCCAGACGGAACCAGATATCAGTATCCGCACCCTGCTTTCTGGGAAATGGTCAAAGGCAGCGGTGCCCGCGTGATCGTTGGTTCGGACTGCCACAATCCATCACAGGTCTGGGATGTAGCAATTGAAAAAGCATATCAAAATTTATATGCACTTGGAATCCATCCGATAAGTAGTCTCTTTGATACATCTGACGTTCCATCTGTACTTTGCACAAAATCACACGACGAGGAACATTCATGAATATCAGAGATATTGCCAGATTGGCGAACGTGACACCGGGAACTGTTTCCAAAGTTTTAAACAATTATCCCGATATCAGCGAAGCTACAAGACAACACGTACTACAGATCATAAAAGAGAATCAGTACACCACAAAAAACGGCGGCAGAAAGTTCAAACAGGCTGTTACACCACGTATTGGACTTGTCTCGGAAAATGTTTACAACTGGGTTTCCGAGACAATGCAGAACCTGCTTTCCGTGCGCTTTCACAACGCCGACTATACTGTTTTATCCTTTCAGGATAATTATTTTTCACAAAATAAAAATGAAAAATTTCAGGAATTATTAACTTATATCGACCGACACCAGCTTACAGGTCTTATTTACTTCGGTGGAAACTTTGAAGATGTCCCTGCCGATTCCTTTGCCGCACTCAACTGCCCTGTTATCTTCGTCAATACTGTCCTACCACCAGATAACATGATGACCGCCACAACTTACTCAAGCGTCCAGGTCAACCACTATGAGACTGCTTACTGGCAGATGGAATCCCTGATCAAAAACGGCCACAGCCATATCTGTATGCTGATTTCTTCTAAGATCGATACCAGTGTGTATCGCCTCCGCTGGCAGGCATACGAAGATGCGCTGTCTTCCCATGGTCTTTCCACGGAATATCTTGCAGAAAGCGGCTATCAGTGCGAACGTGCTTACCGGGAGCTGACAGAAGTTCTTACTATGCACCCAGAAATCACTGCCATCTGCAGTATTTCAGATATCGTAACGCCTGCCGCGATCCGTGCAATCCATGATCTTGGAAAGATTCCCGGAAAAGATGTTCATATTATCAGCTTTGACGGCATGCCTTCCATGCACTATTGCATCCCTTCCATTTCTACTTTTATCCAGCCACGAGATGAAATGGCAGGCTATATTTATGATTTACTGCTTGGGCTGATTAGTGACGAGCACCAGCACCAGCATATTACGTTTCAGACACGTTTTTCACCGGGAGAGTCTTAATGATTTTCTTCTCAAATCAGAATATTGCCATATCACTTTGATTGATTATAAAAAGGCAGGGAGAAAAGAAAATTTTTCATTTTCTTCTCTCCCTGTAACCTCCTAAGCGCTAATTTGGGGGTCGATTCCCCCTGAGAACAGTTGTTTGAAGCAGTAATGATTAAGAAAATTCATTACTGCTTTTTTCATTTTTGGGTGGAAAAATCCACCGAAAATCATTAAAAAAATGATTATTTTATCCACCCAAATGAGAGATAATGATTTCTACCCGGTATTTTCATGTATTATGTAATATAGGAAAAGGGTTGTAAAAATCTGTAAAATTGGTTTTCTTGTCTGAGAAATCAGACCTGAGAGATATAAAACGCTCAGATTAGATTTAAAAAAATCTAGTCTGGGCTTTTTTTTAGTCCAGGGAAAAGGAGGTCAAACATGAATATAGGTAGTGAGAAACAGAGAGACCATGATGAAAAAGTTGTGGAGATAGAAATGAAGGACGTTTTTGACGTCTGCTCTTGACATGCCCGAAATCATGTCGTATATATATAGCAAGAGCTGGAATACTGATCCAGATAAGCATTGTTACAACAGACACAATTTCAAAATCAGAAATTGTTAATGCACAGGCAATGTACAGCAATACCATCGGAAACGAGATGTGATATTGTTTTTTTCATATTTCAAAAAAGAGAATAAAGAAATGTCAGAAAAAAGATGTTATACAGTTCAAGAGTTACAGGAAATCTTAGGAGTCAGTAGGTCTACTATTTATAATCGTTGCTGATGAAGTCGATTCGGAACTTCTGGCAAAAGTATTGGCTAATCCAGAGATGTGGGCATTTCTCAATTCACTGGCGAAGACGATGAAGTAATGAAAAACACGATTAAAATGCGGGATAAACACTGCTTCTAAAGAACATAATATGATTATGGAATAGAGAGAAAAACAGAAGGGAACTGAATTCATATGTTTACGCATGAGATGATAAAATCCTTTAATCAGTTGGAGATGGATGTGTATAATTACATCATCAGCAATGAAGAGAAAGTAGTATATATGAAAGTACGCGAGCTGGCAGAGGCGGTTCATGTTTCAACAACGACGATACTTCGCTTTTGTAAAAAGGTAGGATGCGAGGGATATTCTGAATTCCGTTTGAAATTAAAACAGGAAGTCAGCAGCAAGGAAAAGAAGAAAATCAATATGGATCTTACTGCGGTTAAAGATTTCTTTGAACGGGTGCAGACACAGGCATTTGCTGAGAATATCCAGGAAGCTGTGAAGTTACTTACAAAGGCATCGTCAATTATATTTGTAGGTGTGGGGAATTCTTCTTTTATAGGAAAGTATGGGGCAAGATATTTTAATAATGTAGGCTGGTTTTCATTTGCTATTGATGATCCGTTCACGCCAGTATTTCGTGGAAAAGGTGAGAGAATAGCTACAATCGCATTGTCTGTATCAGGAGAAACGGAACAGACACTGATGTTGGCAGAAAAGTTGAAAAGAAGAGGGAGCAGCCTGATATCTATTACAAATAAGGCAAACTGTTCTTTGGCGAAGATGAGTGACTGCAATATAAATTATTATGTTTCAGAGTATAAATATAAACAAGACGAAGATTATGATCTGACATCCCAGATGGCAGTCGTTTTTATTTTGGAATTAATCGGAAGAGAATTGAAGGGCGTCCATAACGATACAGATGATCTGTTTTAAAATGATATGGAAGACTTATTTCATTAAGGTTGTAGAATGTAATGGTACGAATAGTAACCAGATAAGTAACAAAAAAAACAGAATACACGAAAAAGTATCATAATATACAAAAAAGGAAAAGGAAAACAGTGCATTTTACACAATAAAGTAGAATGCCCTGTTTTTTTTATGTAACAAATTCCGTCTATATGGAACAGAAACCAGAAACAGGAAAAAGTACTGACAAAACGAAAAATACTTGTTATACTAGCACCATCAAAGCAAATGAGAAAAAAATAAGGGAGGAAACAATCATGGTAATTCGATTATTTTGTGCAGCAGGAATGTCAACCAGTCTTCTCGTAAAGAAGATGGAAGAGGCAGCAAAGGAAAAAGGAAAAGATGTTGATATCGTAGCATATCCATTTACAGAGATGGAACGCGTGATTGAAGGCGTGGATGTAGCACTGCTCGGACCACAGGTAGGATATCAGCTTGCCAGAGCAAAAGAGATCTGTGATCCAAAAGGGGTTCCGGTAGATGTGATCCCAATGCAGGATTATGGAATGTGCAATGGAATGAATGTTTTGAAATTTGCATATAAGCTTGCGAAAAATAAATAAGAGAAAACAAAGATACACAATTTAAAGCAAAAAACAGAGCAAAGGGTAGTAGCAAATGAAAGAGAAATTTAACGAAAAAGTAATCCCTGTAATCCTTAAGTTTATTAATACAAAGGCAATACAGTCAATAAAAAATGGTATGGTGACTTCCATGTCTCCTCTGATCATCGGATCAATCTTCCTGATCCTGTCAAACTTTCCGGTAAAGGCAGTTGTCGATGTATTAGAGTCTACAGGAATCAAACCAGTATTAGATCAGGTATGTGGCGCAACATTCTCCATCAGTGCGTTGATTGCAGTTATCGGTATCAGCTATAGCTATGCGAAACTGGAAAATCAGGAACCACTCAACTGTGGAATTATTTCACTGGCAACATTCTTGATTCTGATGCCTTCGTCCATAACAACAGAAGGTGGAGAAGTTGTTAGTGGAATTATTAATAAGACATGGACAGCAGGACAGGGAATGATTGGAGCAATCATTGTCGGATTGATTGTACCGCCTATTTACTGTTGGTTCTTGAAGAAAAATATACGTATTAAAATGCCAGCCGGAGTTCCGGAAGGTGTAACAAATGCATTCTCAGCATTAATCCCGGCATTCGTAATCCTGACAGGGGCTGCAGTAATTCACGGTATCTGTTCTATTGGATTCGACACAACAGGTATTGAAATTATTTACAAAGTTGTTCAGACACCACTTCAGAAAATGACAGATTCCCTTGGTGGAGCAGTTCTGATGTGCTTTACAGGACCATTCCTGTGGTTCTTCGGAGTTCATGGTTCAACAGTAGTTGGTGGAATCATGACAGGACTATTACAGGCAAACAGCCTTGCAAATCAGGCTATTAT
>ENA-OZFL01000510-OZFL01000510.1-human-gut-metagenome-genome-assembly--contig:-NODE-510-length-10451-cov-3.491150_pt1 | contig 10451 bp, 6 predicted proteins | sample MGYA00245108_ERZ653641 | MGnify/ENA primary metagenome ERZ653641 (study PRJEB26926, sample SAMN06165058) | human gut metagenome | biome: ENVO:00009003; feature: ENVO:2100002; material: ENVO:00002003... | reverse complement strand
TTCAGCTTATGTGCAGTACTTGCAGGAGGACTGGCAGCAGGAAGCTTTGAGGGAGTAAATAAACTTGCAGGATGGAGTGGAGCCACAACGGTAGAAGCTGCTTCAAATAAGGACGAGACAACCCTGACATATGCAAAATCCGAGAAGAAGGATGCAGATGCCAGTGATTCCAAATCAGATACCGGCAAAGATACAGGTAGCACAGCAAAAGGAAGCCTTGATGTGTCTGAAATCGTATCAGAAGCACTTCCATCTATTGTATCTATTACAACCAAGTCAGTTCAGGAGGTACAGAATTACTTCGGAATGTATGGAATGTATGGATATGCGCCACAGCAGCAGGAACAGGAAGTAGAGGGCAGTGGTTCCGGTATTATTGTTGGTAAGAATGATGATGAACTTCTGATTGCTACAAATTATCATGTAGTAGAAGGTGCGGATACATTGTCAGTTGCATTTACAGATGGAAATGCAGTGGAGGCATCCGTAAAGGGATTTGATGAAGAGAGAGATCTTGCAGTTGTATCTGTATCTCTGGATGATGTTGAAGATGATACAATGGACGCCATTTCAATTGCGAATATTGGCAGTTCTGATGATCTGAAGGTAGGCGAGCAGGTAGTTGCAATCGGTAATGCTCTTGGATATGGACAGTCTGTTACAACCGGTATCGTAAGTGCCAAGAACCGCAGAATGGATTCTGACAATAACACAGTAACAGATGGAAGTGATGACAGCAGTGACGGTGTAAACCTGATCCAGACAGATGCGGCTATCAACCCTGGTAACAGTGGCGGTGCTCTTCTGAATATGGAAGGCGAGGTTGTTGGTATCAACTCTGCAAAACTTGCTTCTACTGAAGTAGAAGGTATGGGTTATGCAATTGCAATCTCAGACGTGACTGACATTCTTCAGAATCTGATGAATGAGACATCAAGAGATAAACTGGATGATTCTGAACATGGTGTACTTGGAATCGAAGGTCCTTCTGTAAGTTCTGAGGCAGTTCAGATGTATGGCATTCCGGCAGGAGTTTTTGTAAAAAAAGTAACAGAAGGTGGAGCTGCTGATAAAGCAGGTCTGAAAGCAAACAGCGTTATTACTGAATTTAATGGAAAAACTGTTTCAAGTATTAATCAGCTGATCGAATATCTTTCCTATTATGAACCAGATGAAGAGGTAGAGCTGACTGTGCAGGTTCCTCATGGAACAAGTTATAAAGAAGAGACTGTTAAAGTAACTCTGGATGAGAATACAGATGCTGGTGACAGTGATGATAACGATAAAGACAGTAAAAAATCTAAAAAGGATTCTAAAAAATCCCCCAAAGATGCTGATGAAGATGTAGACGAAGATACAGACAGTGAGGATAGTATGGACTCCGATGATACAGAGGAAAGTGAGAATCCATTTATCCAGTACTTTGAGAATCAGGGATTTTTCAGATAATACCGGCAGAAAATAAATCGGATGCCGACCGTACCCTGAAATCCGGTCTGGAACAGTCCCAGCCTCTTTCCCGTTGGCTGAGTGACTATCCCTTATTCCTGTAACTGTCCGTCCACAATACGCACGATACGTTTCGCAGACTGTGCTACGCCCAGGTCGTGGGTGATCATGACGATTGTGTTGCCCATATCGTGCAGTTCCCGGAACAGCTTCAGTACTTCTCTGCCGCTGGTCTGATCCAGAGCACCGGTAGGCTCATCCGCCAGAAGGATCGCCGGCTGTCCCACCAGTGCTCTGGCAATGGATACTCTCTGCTTCTGTCCGCCGGACAATTCGTTGGGCTTATGTCCGATACGATGATCCAGCCCCAGCAGTTTGATAGTATTTTTACACTTTTCTTCTGCTTCCTCATGAGTCATGCCACGCATCAGCAGGGGCATGATAATATTCTGCATGACATTATAGGTCGGGATCAGCTGATAGTTCTGGAAAATGAACCCGATCTTCTGGTTGCGTACCATGGTCAGATCGTCCTCCTTGGTCTTGTGGATTGCCATGCCATCCAGATAATATTCCCCACTGTCCATCACATCCATACAGCCGACCATATTCATTAACGTAGTCTTACCGGAACCGGATGGGCCTAAGATTGCCACGTATTCTCCCTTATTTACCTGAAAATTGATGTCCTTCAGGATCGGCAGACGCTCCTCTCCCAGCATATAGCCTTTATTTATATTTTTCATGGTGATCATTGCATTTTCCATCCTATCTTTACGCCTTTCATAACCTGCAAACTTTGGGCCTTTGGCACAAATTTGCGTGTGAAAAATTTATTTTTCACACTACTCCTGATTTAAAGCTTCTACGGGGATCAGTCTCGATGCCTTATATGCCGGATAGAAGCCGAAGATGCTTCCGGTGAGGACACCAAACAACAGCGACAATACTGCACCCTGTACCGACAGGGACACTCTCACGTTGAACAGCTGCACGAATGGCGTAATTCCAAGAGCCACCAGCACCCCCAGTACGGCTCCTACCAGACTGGTAAAGCTTGCCTCCAATAAAAACTCCAACAGGATATCCTTCCGGGAACAGCCCAGTGCTTTCAAAATACCGATCTCGTTGGTACGCTCCTTGATGGATACAAACAGCACGTTCATAATACCGATACCGCCAACGATAAATACGATCACTGCCATGGAGATCAGCAGTAAGGTCAAAGTCTCATTGGAAGCGGAGGCTGCCTCCATCTTGCTTCCGGCATCGCTGATGGTAAATGTGGTATTGGGATAGCTCTCTTTTAAGGCACTCTCCACATCCGTCATTACGGTATCCACCTGATTCACATCCTCCGCAATGACCGTGATGGTTGGACTGATATTCGTACCGGTAATGTATTTGATGCCGGTTTCGTAAGGTATATAGATCGCCGTATCCGGACTGATGCCGGATGCCACAGTTCCCATCTCGGATAGTACCCCTGATACTATATAGGGGCGGCCATCAATATAGACTATACCGTCATAAGCATCGTAGGCGCTGCCAAAAATTTCCTTTGCCACGGTGGCACCCAGTACGCACACCTTTTCCTTGCTCTCGTTGTTTCCTTCTGTGAGGAAATCCCCGATGGCCATTTCCAGATTACTGATGGCAGCATAATTGTCCTCCACACCGGCAATGGTGTAATAGGAAGCAGAGGTCATATTGCCTCCCTCCACCGATGCTGTAGTGGAATAAGAGATCGTAGTTGCAGAGATTCCCGATACAAAAGTCGCCAGATCATCACAGTCTTCACTGGTCAATGTCACGGCTTCGCTCTCTTCCTCCTGTCCGAATCCGAAAAATCCGCCGAAATCCATGCCACCGCCGGGACCACCAGACGTACCGCCGCCGGAACCTCCTCCAGGGCCTCCACCCATATTGGTAACAGTAACACTTCCTCCGCCTCCCGGCATCTCAAAGCTAAATCCGCCGCTGTCACTGCTGTCGCAGGAAATATCAATAGCTCCAGCATTCAGGTTCTTGAACTGCTCCGCCACTTCTTCTTTTCCACCGGTACCTATCGCCAGCACCAGCATTATGGTGACGGATCCCACAACGATACCGATGGAAGTCAGGATCACTTTGAATTTATTCTGTGACAGATTCAGCCACACCAGACGCAATATTTCGGATAATCTCATATTCTACTTCTTCCCTTCCATTGACCTTACTTTCCCACAGGTCTCCGCTCTACTTCGTAATGCTGCTTTCGATCAATACGGTATCTCCTTCTGCAATATCTCCGGAGATCTCCACATTAGAGCCATCTGACAGTCCTGTCGTTATTTCCTTTTTCACAATGCTGCCCTCTGCTGTCTTCACTTTTACATAAGTCTTGTCATCCTCTGTGATAATGGCTCTGCGTGAGACATACAACACTTCTTCCGTTTGTTCCGTAACGAAAGTCACATCTGCGGTCATGCCCTGGAACAGTCCTGAAACATCCCCTTCTAATGTGACAGTTACGTCATAAGTTATGTTTCCACTGGAATCCGATGTCGCATCTCCGATAACCGTCACCTTTGCCGTAAAGATATCTTCCGGATATGCCGTCAATGCAATATTCGCCGCAGATCCCAGAGAGATATCCGTCATGTCATCTTCATCCACTGTTACCGTCATGGTCACTTCATCCATATCATACAAAGTGACCAGAGAGGTTCCGGTGCTGATCTTGTCTCCTGCTTCCAGTTCCACACTGGTGATCACACCGTTGTATCTGGCGCATACCGCGTTGCCATCGATATAGGTGCTGAACTCGTTCCATTTTTCCAGAGTCTCATCGTAGGTTTCCTGCTGATCGGACAGATCCTGTTCCAGATACCCCAGCGCAATATCGTAAGTCTCCTGTGCGGTATTGTAAGCCAGCGTCCGCAGTTTTTTTGTCTCGGCTGCGGTCAGTTTTCCCTGCTCCAGTTCCCGCTTTGCTTTATTATAAGCGGTCTCGGCTGTGGTCACATTTTCTTCTGCCTGCTCTACCTTCTGTTCCAGTTCTTCCTTCTGCTGTTCCAGAGAGTCCGCAGTAGACTGTGCCTGTGTCGTCAGCTGTGCAAAATAGACATATCCATAGGTATCATCTGCCGGATCCGTATTGTTCAGACTGTATTGGCAGTTGGATAATACCTGTGCCGCATCTTCGTAAGCAGTTGTTACTTCCTCCAGCTGTGCCTGATAATCTTCCAGACTGGTCTGCGCCTGCTCCAATGCGCTTGCTGCAGAATCTACCGCATTCTGTAGCTCCTGCAGTGTGGTGCTGTATTCGGTATCAATATAACTGCCATAGGCAGTGCTGCTGTCATAAGTATATTTTGCCTGCTGTCTGGACAGGGTCTGGTCAGCCTCTACGGCCTCCAGATCTGCTTTTGCTTTCTCAACGTTAGACTGCAGTTCGTCTTCCAGGTCGGAGACACTGTCTTCTTCCAGCAGGTACAGGGGATCTCCCTCGGACACCTGCTGCCCCACGGAGACCACTACCTCTGCCACGGTCAGGGTAGAATCGTCACCATTGCTGCCGGAGCTGCTGCCGGCCATATTGAAGATCTGACCAAACATGTCTAAGCCTCCCTGAGCTCCGCCGCCGGAAGCACTCATGCCGCCAAAACCACCGGAACCAGAGCTGCTGCCGGCAGTACTACCGGAGGAGCCGCCGGAGGAACTGCTGCCGGAAGTATCCGTTCTCTGCAGGGCACTCATATCCAGATCAAAGGTCTGATCCACCGTACCGATGTCCACGGAACCGCTCTCCGTCACACCTTTGACCAGTGTACCGTATTTTACCGTGGTCTCTTTATAAATGACTTCCGTGTCGGAACCACCGGAGAGACCAATGGCACCAGCCACTACAGCAATCACACAGACACCACAGACACCTGTGGTGAGCTTGCGTCTTTTCGACCAGCTTTTCCATGATCCAATCCGGCGCATTTGATTTCTTATATTTTCTTTGATCTTTTTCCCATTTTCATTCTGCTTCATAACTGTTCCCAATCATTCCTGTCTGCTTCTCAACATTTGCTCCATCCGCCTGATTTATTGTCCTCCGGGACCGCCCGGCATTCCGCCGCCGAAGCTGTCGGAACCGCTGCCTCCGGGACCACCCTGGGGCATGTCACCGCCTCCCGGCATCTGCATATCCTCCGGCATCCCGAACTCCGTATCACTGCCGATTGCGGTATCAGAACTGCTGCCGGCATCGGCAGTCTCCTCCGTACTCTTGACTTCTGCCTCGGAGCTGACTTTACTTGCCAGGTAGATGGTATCGCCCTCTCCCAGTCCTGACAGGATCTCGATGTCCACACCGTTGGTGATACCGGTCTCTACCTCTGCCAGTTCCCTGCCTCCCAAAGCGGTCTTGCGATATACATAGGTCTTGCCGTTCTCTTCTACGATCGCCTTACGGGATACATAGAGGACATCTTCTTTTTCTTCGGTAACGAAGATCACATCTGCCGTCATGCCGCCGTAGAGCTGCTCCAGTTCACCTTCCACGCTGATCTCCACAGTGTAGCTTACCGTGTTGCTGTAATCGGAAGTAGCCGTGGTATTGATGGAGAGGATGCTTCCGGTATAGGAATCCTCCGGGTATGCCGTAAAGGTGATATCTACCGCATCTCCAACCTGCAGGTCCACGATATCCTCCTGGGTCACATCCACGGAGATTCTCATGTCATCCGACGTTGCATAGGAAAACAGAGCTCCTGTCGTCGTCAGGCGATCTCCCGCTTCGTAGCTGACCTCTGTGATCACACCATCCTCTGTGGCATAGAGAATACCATCACTTCCGACGAAATCTTCAAAGGCCTGTAACTGTTCTTCCCGTTTTTCTTTCGTCTCTTCCGCTTCCTGTAAGGTCTCCTTTAGATCTTCCACGGTAGCATTGTAGGTAGTCTGGGCGTTCTGCCCGGTGATCACCGCTTCCTGATAGGTCTCTTCTGTATCCAGCTTGTCAATTTTCTGTTTTGCCTGTGCTGCCGCCAGCTGATTGGTAAGCTCAGTGATGGCATTTTCATTATCTGTTACCGCAGTTTCTGCCTGTGTCAATGCTGATTTTGCCTGTTGATATTTTGTTCTTGCGCTGAGATAACCGTTCTGGATCGTCATGAAATTCACTGTATTATCGGTTCCGGCACCTTCATAGCCTTCCTTTGCCGCTTCGTAGGTCTCCAACGCATCCTGATAATCTTCCCGTGCTTGCGTCAATTTCTCCTGCAAAGATGCGGTATTCGCCTGCTTCTGCTCCAGCTGTACCTGCAGAGACGCCACATTGTTCGTCACGCTGGTCCCGGAAGTATTGCGGATGGATGCCGCATAGGAAGCACTGATCTTCTGGGTATCATAATCCGTCTGGGCTTCCAGCAGGGACAATTCATAAGTACTCTCTGCCTCCGCGTAGTCGGACTGTGCCTCCACTACCGCATTCTGCAACAGCGCCCGAACCGCCTCCACGCTGTCTTCCGTGAATTTCAGCAGTTCCTCGCCTTCGGTGACACGCTGCCCGCTGGCAGCATAGATCTCCTCTATCTTCAGATATTTCTGTACGGTATCATCGTCATCTTCCTCACTGTCATCCTCGTCATCGTCACTGACGTCCAGATTCAGATCGTAATCTATGGATTTTGTGTTGTATTCCAGAGAGCCGCTCTCCGTCACACCTACCTTTAAAGTACCACGCTCCACCGTCTCTTCTTTGTAGATCCACTGTTCTTTCTGAAGTAACGGTGCAATAAACACGGTATAGCAGGCTGCCAGGATCAGCAGAAGTAATGCGATCCCCGCCAGGATCAGTTTTTTCTGCTTTTTCGTGAGGGATTTCAGTTTATCAAAATGTGGGCTTTTTAATTTCATGACTGTGTCTGTCCTCCCTGCTGTTCATTTGCATTTTCCGTAGATTCCCCGTTGTCGGAGCCGCCTTTCGGCATGCCACCGTTTTCCGGCACTTCTCCGCTGCCCGGGACTCCTTCCGGCATGCCACCGTTTTCCGGCACTTCTCCGTTACCCGGGGCTCCTTCCGGCATCTCACCATTTTCCAGCTTTTCGCCGCCTCCGGGACCGCCCTGCGGCATCGCATCGCCGTCGGACACATCGTCAGGTCTGCCCTGCATACTCTGTCTCTGCTGTAACTGCTCGATCTCTTCCTCCGTCATGCCGAAGACTACGGTGACGGATTCGTTGGCACTTAAACTGTCCTCCTCATCTTCTACATTGATCTGTACCGTCACGCTGTAAGTGACACTGGTACGGCTGCTAGACGAGGATACCGGATCAATGGCTGTGATCACACCGGTATATCCGCTGCCTGCGGAGGACTGCACATAAGCACTGTCGCCTACAGTCAGTTTTGTAATATCCGACTGATCTACCGATACGGTGACCGTCAGCTCCTTCGGATTGCTGTAAACGAATACCACTGCATCGGAAGTCAGAGCCTGCTCCGCCCGCACCATGGTCCGCAGGATCGTACCATCCTCAGATGCATAGAAATATCCGTCCCCCACACTGCTTTCAAACAATTCCAGATTCTCCTTGGCATCTTCATAAGTACTTTCCAGAGCTGCCAGATCGGACTTAGCTTTTTCCACCGTAGTGTTATAATCGCTCTCTGCCCGTTCTGCGCCGGACAGGGAAGTCTCATAGGTCAGCTTTGCCTGCGCCTGCTGGATCTCATAATTTTCCTTCGCCTCCGTGACGGCCTGTTGGAGACTGGAAAGCTTTAACTGCAAAGTTTGTAATTCAAAAGCAGCATTAGTTAATGCATCCTCATATTTATCCTCTGCTTCCTCCAAATCTTTCAGATTTTGTTCCAGAATACTGTAAAGAGAAGCTAAAATGCTGGCGTTGGAAGTTCCGCCGCTCTGCATATTAGCGCCGGCTCCGCCACCGATCTGTACCGAACCTCCACCGCCTGTGACCTGCGACCAACTGATACCCCATTCGTCCATCTTGTCCGTCAGTGCTTTCAGGTTCTCATCATAGATTGCCTGATACTCATCCACTTTGAAATAACTCTTATAGGAACCGTCATTCACATAGGATTCATACTCTGCTATATCATCCTCGGCATCCTGTAATTCCTCTTCTGCCCTGGTCACAGCACTCTGCAGACTTGCTACGGTCTCATCATAGACTTCCTTCGCCTGCTGTCCGGTGAGGATGGCACTGTCTCTCGTATACTCCGCTGTGATCAGGTTCTGCTCATATTCGATAGCTCCGGTGCGATACGCAAGCTCCGCATCCTCCAGTGCTCTCTCCAGTTCCTTTCTCGCTTCCGCCACACTTTCTTCCGTCAGCTTCAAAATCTTATCCCCGGCAGTTACTTCTTCTCCAGACACGGCATATACTTCCTCTATCTCCAGATTGGTCGTCAGATTCTCCACATCGAAGGTCTCCTCCGTAATACCGACATTGGTAACACCTGACGTAGCAGTCATATCCTCCGTGAAGCTCAGCCCCGCCATATTACCCGGCATGGATAATTCTGACCGATTGCCGTTTCTATGTAATACCACCACTGCTGCCAGAGAACCGCCACCCAGCGTAAGTACCAGTACCAGCGCAACGATGATCCATTTTTTGTTTTTCTTTTGGGAAAAAATTATCTGCTTGATCTCTTTGTTCTTCACGGCAAACCTCCGATTGCTATTCCGTCCAAATTCCATTGTTTTCTCAAGTATAGTTGGATTTTGTATTGAAAAAGTGTTCACTCTGTGAAAAATCTGTGTCCTGTAGAAGCTTTCCCCCTGCCTGCTTCTATGCAATTGCACAAATAAAGCACAAAAAGAAGGCCCTGTTAGAGGTTGCTTTCGCAAAAGTCTCTAACATGACCTTCTATCATAAGCTTACGAATTCGTGCTATCGCGCTAATATGCCCGGAAAAACAAATCACCGCTTCCGGGAGATGCAGATATCCTCCAGGTTCTGCGCGCCCTCCGGTCCGATGGGTCTGCCGCCCGTGATGATGCCCCATCCTGCACGGATCCTGATAATATCGTCGATCTGTCCCTGGGACAACAACGTCTTCTTCCCTAAGATAAAGTTGTTCATCATCAGGATCTTCGCATAATATTCCGTGGTCTCCATGCGGTAATATGCCTGCATGAGGTTATCTCCCCAGGTCAGCGCGCCATGGTTTGCTAACAGTACAGCATTGTATTCCCGGCAGTAGGGTGCCACCGCTTCCGGCACTTCCTCTGTGCCGGGCAGGGCAAAATGCACTAGCGGCACACAGCCCAAGGACAGAACCCCTTCCATCAGCACCGGTTCTTCCAGACTGATGCCCGCACAGGCAAACGCCGTCGCCGTCAGAGGATGTGCATGTACCACACCCTGTACTTTCGGGTTCTCTTTGAATACTCTGAGGTGCATCTTGATCTCGCTGGAAGGCTTGTGCGTTCCCTCCAACACATTCCCATCCAGATCCAGCTTCACCAGCATATCCTCTGTCATAAATCCCTTAGAAACTCCCGTAGGTGTTGCCCAGATCTCATTATCTCCGACTTTACAGGAGATATTCCCGTCGTTCGCTGCCACGAAGCCGCCCTGATACATTCTGCGGCCTACCTCTAAGATCATCTGTTTTGCCTGTACATCTGATATATATTCCATACTAATCTCCATTCCGCAGACGATTCCTTCCGTCGGAGGAATCCTCCTTTTCCGTTCCGGCATGCAATAATATATTACCTTATTGCCCTTCTCCTTGTCCAGCTGATATTCCCAATAATCTTTTATGCATGCTTCCTAAACATATTCTTTCGTAACTAATTATCTTTCCCTAGGTATTGTACCACATTTCTATTCTTTTTTATGATACTAAAATACTTATGACCCGCCCCGATATGAGCATAAAAGTGGTATGATAATCCCTCGATATGCGAGTAGAGGGTAGGGTGCCATGTGCCAATAGCACATGTTTAGCACGGACCGAAGCGGAATGAAATATCTTCTCATGTCTATAC
>ENA-OZFL01000504-OZFL01000504.1-human-gut-metagenome-genome-assembly--contig:-NODE-504-length-10531-cov-8.119129_pt1 | contig 10531 bp, 8 predicted proteins | sample MGYA00245108_ERZ653641 | MGnify/ENA primary metagenome ERZ653641 (study PRJEB26926, sample SAMN06165058) | human gut metagenome | biome: ENVO:00009003; feature: ENVO:2100002; material: ENVO:00002003... | reverse complement strand
CGTGGGCTCGGAGATGTGTATAAGAGACAGATATTATTGAAATTCAGTAAAACAGGCAGGTGAATTATGATTAAAATAGCATTCTTTGATGTGGATGGCACCCTGCTTCGGCTGGGACATAAAGAATTATCGGCAAACACTGCTGCTGCACTTAGGCAGCTCCACCAAAATGGCATCATCCTTTGTATGGCTACCGGAAGATGCTACACAGGTGTGCCTCATTTTGATGGAATTGATTTTGATGTCCTGCTCACCTTTAACGGCTCATTCGTCACCAAAGGCAATGATATCATCTTCAAAAATCCTATTAATGAGCACGACAAATATCAGATAATTTCCAATCTAAAGCAGATGAACCGCGCCATTGCAATCAGCAACGAGCATATGATTGTCACAAACGGTACCGACCCTGATTTAGAGCAGTACTTTGCCTTTGGCAGTGAAAAGCTTAAAATTGCTGACAATTTTGACGAGATAAGCAGGACTGATATATATCAGATTATGTGCTCCTGCAAAAAAGATGAGCACTCACAGATTCTATCCGGCGCGCCCCACTCACAGATAACTGCATGGTGGGATAAGGCCGCTGATATTATTCCGCTTAACAGTGGCAAAGGCAATGCTGTTGCTGCAGTGCTTAGGCATTATGGCTTCTCAAAGGATGAAGCAATTGCTTTCGGTGACGGACATAACGATATTGAAATGCTTGAGGCCGTAGGCATGGGTGTTGCCATGGGCAATGCAAAGGACGAAGTCAAGGCTAAGGCTGATTTTGTATGCAAATCGGTTGAGGATGACGGAATATATCATTACTGTGTTGAAAACAAACTGATTTTTTAGAGAAATATACTTATGAACATAGACAACAATTTACGACAACTACTCGAAAACGAAACAAAAATACATCTCGCGGAAATCCGCTTTCTCTACCAGAAGCTCGACAGACAGCTTAGGCTTAACGGTGCAAGGGTTCCTATCTCATTTGGCTTTGATACGGACAGGCTCGGTGCATACACTCCGGGCTTTGGGCAGGATGAAGAAGAATTTCATTTTTCGCTGCTTTTCATCGGCTACTGTGTGACAAAGCCCTTGTCAAAAGATGACAGGATAGATTTATATAAGCATGAATATGCCCACTATATGCAGTACAATATGGACATCCCGGACAAATACAACTGGCAGCCCGGCATCCACGGAAGTGCGTGGAAATACTGTTGCTCACTTATCGGAGCAGCTCCCACTCCTTACTACAAAGCCGGTGAGGGACTTATTAAGCACGATTATGATAAGGTTCTCAAAAAGAAAATTACTGACAAGAGTATTCCTATCCGCGACACATATTCACGCGAGCAGGAATACCGCAAAAAGAAAAACAGTACTGTAAAATTTAATATCAATGACGATGTCAATCATCCAAAGTTCGGCAAGGGCACCATTGAACATATCGAGCAGCTCGAAGGCTCAGTTCGGCTACATGTCAGATTCGGTGAAGATCTTAAGAAAATTGATCAGAAATGGCTGCTTCAGGCCGGCCTTAAGAAAGCCGGCCCCCGATTCTAACTATATCTTATAATTTATGTTTGTAACTATTTAAGTCACATTGAGAACAAGAAAATCTACAGCTCAATTGCAATCGTATATGACTTCTCAAATTTCTCACCCTGTGCCAGCGAATTACCATACTCCCTGTCCTTTAATTCTCCGACAAAGCCTGCTCTGTCGCATCGACCGTACCACGGCTCAATACAGATAAACGGTGCTCCCATTCCTGCCGGTGACCACAGACCAAATAAAGGCGCATCAAAGGACACCGTAAGATATGGCTTCTTATCCGGTGTACACAGGCTCACCTTTGAAGCCTGTCTGTTTTCGATTATGAGCGCATCCTTATCAAACATATGCTCATCTATCTGACAGTATCCATCCACATCCACATTAAGCAGATTGTCATCCTTGTCTAAAAGTCCTCCGTCACAGATAAGTCCGTAGGTGATTGCTTTGTCTGTGTCAAGCTTCAGATAATAGTCTGACTGCTTTCCCTGCTCTGCGACCGGACACATAAATGCCGGATGACCACCTATTGAGAAAAGTAAATCCTTTTTCGCAGGATTAGTCACCCTCCAGGTAACTTTTATCTCACTGCCTGAGAGCTTATAGCCGATTTCGAGCACAAACTCAAACGGATATTTTGCAAGAGTCTCATCATTTGATTTAAGTGAAAACCATGCCTCATCCTTTGTCTGTGACACAAGCTCAAACTCCATATCCCTTGCAAAGCCGTGCTGTCCCATCGGATAATCTGTCCCATCAACGGTAAACTTCTTGTCCTTTAAGCTGCCGACAAACGGGAAAAGCACCGGTGCGCTTCTCTTCCAGTATTTCTCATCGGCATCCCACAGATACTGTGTACCTGTTTCCTTGCCGGTGATGCTTTTAAGCTCTGCTCCGAAGCTGTTTATCGTGAGCTCAAGTGATTCATTTTCCAGTTTAATCTCCATCACATATCTCCTTTTATATTTTTTGTAGTCAGTTTTTTTACATTAGCAGAAGTCCAATAACTCTTACAATAAATGCTGCCACCCATGCAATCGCACACTGCAAAAGCACCACACTGACTGCCCACTTTGCACCCAGCTCTCTCTTTATGGATGCTATAGCAGCCACGCAAGGGCTGTAGAGCAGCGAGAACACCAGAAGAGATGCAGCTGAAAGTGTTGTGAGTGCTGTCGTAACCGTTCCGCCAAACAGTATCTCAAGTGTTGATACCACACTCTCCTTTGCCATGAGTCCGCTGATAAGTGACGTGCATATACGCCAGTCTCCGAGTCCCAGAGGCTTAAAGATTGGCACGATAACACTTGAAATAGCGGCAAGCATGCTGTCCTTTGAGTCTGTTACCATGTTAAAGTGTATGTCAAAGCTCTGTAAGAACCATATAAGCATTGTGGCAATAAGTATTACTGTAAATGCCTTCTGCAAAAAGTCCTTTGCCTTCTCCCAGAGCAGCTGGCACACATTCTTGGCGCCCGGCATCCTGTAGTTTGGCAGCTCCATGACAAATGGCACTGCGTCACCCCTGAACAAAGTCTTTCTGTAGATAAATGCGAAAAGTATTCCTACAATTATTCCAAGGAAGTACAGTCCTCCCATGACAAGTCCGCCATGCTTCGGGAAAAATGCACTAACAAAGAATGCATAAATTGGCAATTTTGCCGAACAGCTCATAAACGGTGTGAGGAGTATAGTCATTCTACGATCTCTCTCACTTGGCAGTGTACGTGTCGCCATGACAGCTGGCACCGTACAGCCAAAGCCTATGAGCATTGGTACTATGCTTCGTCCGGAAAGTCCTATCTTACGAAGGAGCTTGTCCATGAAGAATGCAACCCTCGCTATGTATCCGCTGTCCTCCATGAGTGATAAGAAAAAGAACAGTGTCACGATAATCGGCAAAAAGCTTAATACGCTTCCGACACCCTGAAAGATGCCGTCTATTACCAGTCCGTGCAGCACCTCATTCACACCTGCCGCTGTGAGTGCCTTATCCGTCAGTGCGGTCAGTGCTCCTATGCCCTGCTCCAAAAGCCACTGAAGTCCTGCTCCGATTACGTTGAAGGTGAGATAAAATACAGCAAGCATTATCACTATAAAGCACGGTATTGCCGTGTATTTGCCTGTAAGAACACGGTCGATGCGTTCACTCCTGATACGCTCCCTGCTCTCCTTCGGTTTTACCACGGTGCTCTCACATATTTTCTCAATAAATGTAAAGCGCATATCCGCAATTGCAGCGCTTCTGTCAAGGCCTCGCTCCTTCTCCATCTGGACAATCAGATGCTCTATTGCCTCTTTCTCATTCTCATCAAGATGAAGCTGCTCTAATATAAGTGCATCTCCCTCGATAATTTTGGTAGCAGCAAAGCGAATCGGGACTCCGGCGAGCTTTGCATGATCCTCAATCAGGTGACTGACCGCGTGTATACATCTGTGCACGGCACCGCCAAAATCATTCTCATCACAGAAATCCTGTCTGCCCGGGTGCTCCTGATACTTTGCAATGTGTATTGCATGGCGCACCAGCTCATCAACACCCTGATTCTTTGCGGCAGAAATCGGTACAACAGGCACTCCTAACAGTCCCTCGATTTTATTTACATCGATTGAGCCTGAGTTTGCCGTCACCTCATCCATCATATTTAGAGCGATAACCATCGGTATATCCATCTCAAGAAGCTGCATGGTCAGATACAGGTTTCTCTCGATATTTGTCGCATCTACAATATTTATTATGGCCTTTGGCTTGTTATCGAGCACAAAGTTTCTCGACACAATCTCCTCACTAGTATATGGGCTCATTGAGTAAATGCCCGGTAAATCTGTGATTGATGTATCCGGATGTTCTTTAATAGAGCCATCCTTTCTGTCCACCGTCACTCCCGGGAAATTGCCCACATGCTGGTTTGAGCCTGTAAGCTGGTTGAAAAGTGTTGTCTTGCCGCAGTTTTGGTTTCCCACAAGTGCGTATGTGAGCTTCTCACCATCCGGAAGGGGATTGCCACTGCCCTTCACATGGTATTTGCCCTCCTCACCAAGTCCGGGATGGGCTGTGTTGCTTATCTTTTTAGGGCCCTCATGCTTTCTTGAACGGCTGTCAATTAATTCTACCTCAATCTGTGCCGCATCATCAAGCCTCAATGTGAGCTCATAGCCGTGCACCTGAAGCTCCATCGGGTCTCCCATCGGTGCAAATTTGATAACTGTCACTTCGGCCTTTGGGATTACTCCCATATCCAGGAAATGCTGGCGCAGTGCGCCCTCACCGCCTACTGTAAGTATTCTGGCACTCTGTCCTATGCCAAGTTCTTTTAGTGTCATTTTATCGCTTCCTAGTGTATTTATTGATAATTTTTCTCAACTTATCACAAATATCTTACCACAAAGCGTGTGCCACTGCATTCATTTTTTTCATTTAATACATCTTTTGTACAATCCTCCACAAGGATATATCCATTGTCATGACGCACAATTGCTTCCGCCAGCGAAAGTCCTATGCCGATGCTGTCTGCCGGCTGTCCGCTGCCGCTGTAAAAACGCGTAAAAATATGCTTTTTGTCCTCATCACTTATGGCTTCTCCATCGTTTTGCACTGTTATCTCTGCATACATCTCATACCTGTAAAAGCCTATCCTTACCTCACTCTCTGCGTGCTCCACTGCATTTTTTACTATGTTTGTAATGGCCTCACACTGCCAGTATGCATCAGCATGTATACAGGCATCCTTATCAGAGCCTTCATCTATGGACAGCCTTATGTCTCTCAAATCGCAAAGTGCCATAACATTATCAGCTGCCTCAGACACAATTTCAGACAGCAGCGTATCCTTCTCATCAAACTCCACAACATCCGCTTCAAGCCTTGAAAGCTTTAAGATAGCCTGCACCATATGCGATATATTGTCCACATCGCGCTTTGCCCTGCGCATTATCCTGTTTCTGTTTTCAGATGCCATATCAGGATTTCCTTCCAGATTTTCCAGATTTATCGAAAGTGATGTGAGCGGTGTCTTAAGCTGATGCGATATGTCAGAAAGCGCATCCTTTAGCAAAAGCTTGTCTGCCTTTGCATTTTCCGCAGACTCCCTCAAATAGATTGCTGTCTTGTAAAGCTCTCCCTTTAGTATAGAAATCTCTCCCTCTGTGCTATCTGCCATAACAAGTCTGTAGTCTCCCTGATTAATGCGGCGCAGATAATCCGCAGCCTGTCTGACCTGTCTTTTAAAGCTAAATCTTATAAGCACAATGTAAAGGCAAAAGCCCCCTGCAAAAAGCACAACAAGAAATATGTCTAGCCAAAGCGCTCCTTTAAGCGCTTTTTCATTTGACAAGACCGCAGAATCCTTTTCCATATCAATGCCGTATTTTTTTAAGAGCGTCTCTGCGCTTTTTAAATTTGTATAATCACTATCGAAGCTGCTGTCATTTAGAATCGCGGCTACACTGCCATCTGATACATCGGGATATTTTTCATGAATAAGCGCACATAGCTTAGCCACTGTGACGTTATAGTTTTTTGTATACGCCCTGTACTGAAAAAAGACGGTAAAAGCCATAACCGTCACACATATACATGTATATATTATTGCAAAATACACAAAATGTTTTCTGTTCTCTAAATTATATTTCTTCTTTCTCATGCTTTCCCCCGGGAACTGTCTCTGTCAGTCGATACTGTTTAAAGAGTTTCATCTGAATCAACACGATACCCGATTCCCTTCACAGTCTTTATCACATCCTCACCAAGCTTTGCCCTGATGCGCTTTATATAGACAGTCACTGTATGGTCATACACATCGTTGCCTGTCGCCTCCCAGATGCAGTCAAGCACGGCATTTCTGGACACAGCCTTGTCGTGATTGGTAAAAAGCAGATCAAGTATACGGTTTTCAAGACTTGAAAGAGCAATCACCTGTCCAGCCCTTCTTGCTTCCTTTTTGTCCAAATCATAGCTTATGCTTCCTGCGTGTATGACAGATGAGCTGTCATCACTTTTCCTTCGTAAAAATACGCGGTTTACCCTCGCCACAAGCTCTCTTACTGAAAAAGGCTTTGTGATGTAATCCTCCGCTCCAAGCTCAAGTCCCTTTACTATATCATTTTCCTCATCCCTTGCGGTAAGAAAAATCACTGGTGTTTTTTCTTTTTCCAGCCTTTCGCTGTAAAAATCAAAGCCGTTCCCATCCGGAAGCGACACATCAAGCAGCACAAGGCCGGGGTGCTCACTCAAAAGCGCCCCAGCCTCCTTTAAACTGCCTGCTGTCAAAAGCTCATATTCAGGTTCTGTAAAGGTATCACACAGTCCCTCTGTTATTCCTCTATTGTCCTCTATGAGAAGTATTTTTTTCATATCAGCTCCCGCATTTCCTACAGATTTTCATTTTTGATCGTCTCAATAATGTTATTGTGTCTAAGCTTCGTCATTGATAGTTTCATGATAGCATAAATCAGCATTATTACAACCAATATACACAATATAATTGCTTTATACGGCGGTTCATAAATGATTGCATCATCCATCCTGTTCATCATAACACATAAGAGATAGCTGATTAAAATACCAAGTGGTACACCTATTACAAGTGCCTTTACAGATATAAACACACTCTCGAGCCTGACCATTTCAGAGAACTGCTTATCTGTCATTCCAATGCTTCTTAATGTGGCAAACTCGCGGCTTCTAAGCTCCATTCCGGTGCTTAAGGTATTGATGATATTTGTGATTCCTATTAAGGCAATGACCACAATAAGTCCGTATGCAAATACTCCAAGCAGTGTAAAGAGTGACTTTTCATCGCGCATCTCCTTATCCAGATTGCTGACATAAAAACTAATCTGCGAATACTCAGGATTTTCCTCCGTCTCCTTTTCGAATGTATCCTGATATTCATCTGCATTTTCTGCAACCACATATGCCGAATATATCGCATTCCCCGGTTTGAGCTCATTACCGCTCTTGCCGTCAGCCCATAAGCTTTCAAAGCCTTTTTGGTTCATAAACAAAAGCGAGGTATTGCCGTAGCCATTATAACATGTTGGTACCTTGTCTGTAACACCTGCAATAGTTACATCTACAGTTTTTCTGACTCCGTTATTTATTGTTTCCTCGTCAACGTATCCACTGTTATCCTCCGTACTGCTTTCAGTATCACCTTCCACAGCATTGTCATCAGAAGAAGCATCATCATACACATTGTAGCCGCACCTGATTGTATCTCCTGCTTTATATTTGTACAGCTCCATCTCTTCTTTGACGTATTTCGAGCTTTTCTCATTATACACATCAAATGTGCATTTATTTACAAGAATTGCTCCTGTATCTGCATTTTTTACGCCTGCGTCAGACGCATACTTATCATACGATTTGTCATTTAAAACCGTGATAAAAAACTCTTGTGAGACATCCTCTCTGTCATCATAAAGCTGCCCGCAATACTCTCCATATTCCTTTGTATACTCCGGCTTATCTACATCAAAATAATAACCTGCTCCAACCAGATAATCCTTTGCTCCTTCAATGCCACTCAAAAGCTCAGAGAGCTTTTCAATATCAAGGTCCTTTTTACATGACATATTTATTCCAATATTGTAATCTACTGATGCATATGACATCCCAACAACGCTAAAGGCCATAGACATAAAGTATGATATCACAATAAAGGTTACTGAGCAGATAACAATAGACGTCACTGTAGTTCTGTACTTTTTTTTGTTTCTCTTTATATTCTTATATGAGATAACGCCTCCAATGCCCCAGATTCTGCCTATAATAGCCGGTGTCTTAAGCTTTGCTGACTTTATTTTAATCTCCTTTGTGTTTCTTATTGCTTCAAGCGGTGTGACCTTTGCGGCCCTTCTTGCACTGCCTGTTGCTGAGAAATAAATGGTTGCTATACTCAGTATCACAGCAAGAATAAGTGCAGGCAGTGATGTGTGAAAGCTCAAAGCAAAGTTAAGCCAGCCTGCCGACAGCGCATTTACCACCTTGACAAGTATAAACGATGCCAAAATACCACTCATGGTACCTACAGGAATACCAACCACTCCAAGCATTGCTGCCTCTGTCTTAACGCTGCTTTTTATCTGGCGCCTCGTAGCACCCACGCTTGCAAGCATGCCATACTGCCTGATTTTTTCAGTGATTGATATGTTGAAGCTGTTTTTGATACAATACACCGATGTCAGTATAATTATCAAAGCCACAACAGCGGCCACTGTAAACAGTGCTTTAAATGTGCCGTCAATCGGGAAAACACACTCATAGCTTATAAGGAAGCGATTTATATATATATCATATTTTGCATTTTCCATCTCTTTAAGAAACCTGTCGCTCTCCTCAGCAGACATTTCAACAGATGAATTATTTGATTTCTCAAACAGCTTTTCATCCACACCAATTATATCTGCAGTCACAGCATCCTTATTTCTTAAAGCCTTTTGAGTGTACCTGCTGTACACTGTGAGCGTAGTGTCAGCTTCGTTAACCTCACTCTTTGTGCCGTTATCAATTGCTGCCAGCTCATCAGAATATGTGACAAATGTATATCCGGCGGCACTATAGTCCTCCATTCCATAGCCCGGTCTTTCCATGATGCCTACCACCTTGTAGCGCTTTGTCACAGTATCGGTAAGTGTCTCTGCCTCATGCTCATATGCGATATTTTCCCATATGACACTTTCGGTGTTTGAATCATATCGCTTTCCGATATCAAGTGTTATCTCATCTCCCACCTTTATGTCGATTCGTCCGTTTGTCTTTAAGTGCCTTGGAATGACTATCTCATCCTCATTTTTTGCCATGCGCCCCTCTATCAGTTTAAAGCAGCCTCTCTCAAAGCCTGCCTCATCTGTTGCCATGACATATGCATACGGCTTATCCTCATTCTTGCAGCCGTCTAGCTTTGCAAAGCCCATTCCCATTGTCTCAAATGTGCTTTCAATATTTCTGTTGTTTTTAAACTCCGAAAGCTCAGACATTTTCACATTCGAAAATTTCACATGAAAGTCGCCGCCCTTTTGCTTCTGGTATTCAATCATACTGTACTGAAAGCTTGACACAAGTGTGACAAGCGCCGACAAAAGCGCTGTTGCAAGAATTATTCCGACTATCGTGACAATAGTTCTTTTCCTGTTGAGCTTTAAGTTTTTTAATGTGAGTGTCTTCATCAAATTCATCTGATTTTACCATCCTCTATCATTATTGTGCGGTCAGCCGCCTTTGCAAGCTCCATATTGTGTGTAATCATAATGATTGTCTGGTTGAGCTCACGGTTTGAGGTCTTTAAGAGATGCATAATCTCGTTGCTGGCTTTGGTATCCAGGTTTCCGGTCGGCTCATCCGCTAGCACTATAGATGGTCTCGTAATCAGGGCTCTTCCTATAGATGTGCGCTGCTGCTGTCCTCCTGATAGCTCATTTGGCAGATGAGTGCGTCTCTCTGTAAGTCCAAGGCGCAAAAGCATGTCATCCATCTGTGCTTTTTCCACCTTTCTTCCATCAAGCTCCATCGGGATTGCCATGTTTTCCTCCACATTTAATATAGGTATCAGATTATAAAACTGATAAATGATGCCTACCTGTCTTCTTCTGAATATGGCAAGCTCATCATCATTCATTGCAAAAATATCAGTGCCGTTTATATACACCTTTCCGCTTGTTGGTCTGTCAACACCTCCAAGCAGATGAAGCAGTGTGGATTTTCCGGAGCCGCTCGCCCCGACAATTGCCACAAACTCTCCCTTTTCCACGCTCAATGATACATCGTCCAAAGCCTTGACCTGATTTTCTCCGGCTCCGTATATTTTTGATAAGTGTTCTACTCTAAGCAGTTCCATTTAATTCTCCTTTTCTTCTCTATGCATTTTTGAGTGCTGTGCGGTCTGTCCTTTAAAGTGCAGCCGCCCCGCGATACAAGTGTATAATACATTATGTAAAGTTACAGGTCTGTCTCTTATACACATCTGACGCTGCCGACGAA
>ENA-OZFL01000503-OZFL01000503.1-human-gut-metagenome-genome-assembly--contig:-NODE-503-length-10548-cov-3.395597_pt1 | contig 10548 bp, 9 predicted proteins | sample MGYA00245108_ERZ653641 | MGnify/ENA primary metagenome ERZ653641 (study PRJEB26926, sample SAMN06165058) | human gut metagenome | biome: ENVO:00009003; feature: ENVO:2100002; material: ENVO:00002003... | reverse complement strand
ACGAGATCAGCCTCGGTCTCGTGGGCTCGGAGATGTGTATAAGAGACAGTTGCTTTTGCTTCGCCGTGTATCACGCCTGATACGCGAAACGATGTAAGTTGGGTCCGTATCCATAAGCGGATCGAGATCCGAAAGCAAATCGGATAAATCGAGCACCATCTGCCTCATCGGCACTGTAGCGCCCTGCTTTAATTCCTCCTTATGCTCCTCATAAAAAGCTTTGGAATCGTTAAACCTGTTAAGCGAAAGCAACTCGATTGTTTCCGGTTTAATTCCGCCGTAATTATACATTGCCCAACAGTCCCCTTTCAAGCATTTTTTGCGCAGCAAGAAGCGCACAGATTTTGGCACTGTGGAAGGTTAAGCCGCCCTGAATCCAAGCGTAATAAGGCTCGCGAATAGGTGCGTCTGCCGAAAGTTCAATCGAAGAGCCCATCGTAAACGCGCCGGCCGCCATAACAACCTTGCTGTCGTAACCCGGCATATCCCAAGGCTCGGGAGTCAAATGGCTGTCTATCGGGCTTCCGCTTTGAATACCTTGGCAAAACGCAACAAGCCTTTCTTCGTTTTCAAGCCCAAGGGACTGAACTATATCGCCCCTTTCGGCATCAAAAGCGGGAGTTGTTTTAAAGCCGAGTGTGTCGAAGAGTGCGGAAATGTAAACTGCGCTTTTAAGGGCTTCTCCGACGGTGTGCGGAGCATAAAAAAGGCCCATATAAAGCTCACGATTCATGCCGAGCGTTGCGCCGACCTCGGTGCCGAGTCCCGGGGTTGTGAGCCTGTAAGCACATTTTTCAACCAAATCAGCTCTGCCGGCAATATATCCGCCGGTGCGCGCCATACCGCCGCCCGCATTTTTAATCAGCGAGCCTGCAATCAAATCTGCTCCCACCTCGGTGGGTTCTTTTGTTTGCACAAATTCGCCGTAACAGTTATCAACCATAATGATAACATTGGGATTTTTCTTTTTGGCAACCTTAACTATTTCGCCGATTTCGTCAACAAGCAGGCTCGGGCGAAGCTCATATCCCCTGCTGCGCTGAATATAAACCATCGTGACAGATTCATCAACGGCGTTTTCAATAGCTTCCAAATCGGGCTTTTCGTTTTTGAGCGGCACTTCGTCATAAACAATGCCGAAATCCTTTAAAGAGCCCATACCGCTGCCCGAAATACCGATAACATCATGAATGGTGTCATAAGGTGTGCCCGTAACGGCAAGCATTTTGTCGCCGGGTCGAAGCACACCGAAAAGCGCGGTTGCAAGGGTGTGAGTACCGCAGGTGAAATTATGGCGCACCAAAGCTGCCTCTGCGCTGAAAACCTGCGCCCAAATTTTATCAAGTGTTTCACGGCCGCGATCGCCGTAGCCATAACCCGAAGTGGAGGCAAAATGGCTTTCCGAAACGCCGTTTTCAATAAAGGCTTTAATCACCTTAAGCTGATTATATTCCGTGATTTTATCTATTTTGTCAAATTGGCGCTTTGCTTTTTCAAGCGCGGCATCGGAAGCTTTTTCTATTTTTTCGTCTATTTCAAAAAATGGTGTCATTTATACATTCTCCAATAACCGATATTTTCAAAGCCGAGTCTTTTATAAAAGCTTTCGTTTTTATCGGCTTCTCTCATCAAATAAACAGTGCCGCAGACCGAGCAGCACATAGAGGAAACAAGCGACCCGCCGCACCCCTTTCGGCACATTTGCGGATCTGTGCGAACGGCAGTTAAAACCGCGTCGCCGTTATAAACCGAAGCAAAAACGGCAGAAGAAACTATTTCGCCGTTTTCGTTGACAATTTCAGCCGCCTTGGCGGCATTGTGACGAATTCTGTGGCTGATATCAACATACCAAGCGTTAAAATCGACTCCGTCGTAATCAACAAAATTATATAACTCGGAAAGGCTCGGATAATCGTTTATATCAGTGTAATCGCAATCAAGCTGAAATTTTTTATCATTTGCCATAACAATGCCCTGCGAAAAAGGTGCACTTACTGCAAATTTTTCATCCGAAAGCAATGTTGAATAGCCGCAAAACGAAAAGAAATCGGCAAGCTCGTCGTTATCAAATTCGGGCAGGTGCGAAACGACAGTATCGCCGTCGAGCACGGAAACAATTGCCGTAACCCGCATATCATCGTTGATCTGTCTGTAAAACTTGGCAAAAGGATAAGCGAAGCCGTATGCCTGCGCCAGCGAAAGCACACGCACAGAAAAAATATCCCTGCCGCCAAAACAAGAAAGCTCGCCGAGCGAATCAACAGCCTCAATCATAAAGCTTGCTTAAAAAGAGTGGCAAAAAGCGGCGGGTTTCCTCAATATCGCCGATTTTAACCACACTTGAACCCGAATGAATATATCTGCAGGGCAGTGAAACCGCAGCAACGCGGCAACCGGCTCCGCTCTTTTGAATTGCGCCCGTATCATTTCCGCCGGCAATTTTAGTTTTTGTTTGAATTTTTATATTGTTTTCTTTGGCAACCTCAAAAGCCAAATCGAATATTTGCTTATCATAAATCGTTCTGCCGTCCATAAACGAAACAACAGGACCTTTACCTAGCACGCAGCATTTATCGCCGCCCGTAACGCCGTCTATATCCGCTGCGGTGGTGGATTCGAGTATCACGGCAACATCGGGTTTAACGGCATATGCCGAACAGCCGGACCCGCGAAGCCCGACCTCCTCCTGCACATTAAAACAAAAATAAGTGTCGTACTCCAAATCGGAATTTATAAGTTCAATCATAAGCATGCAGCCGATTCTGTCGTCAAGCGCTTTGGATTTAATAAATCCGTCGCCGAATTCGCAATAATCCGAGGCAAAATAAGCGCAATCGCCGAGCGAAACAGCTTTTTCGGCTTCGGCTTTATCAGCCGCGCCTATATCAATTGCAAGCTTGTCGAAAGCCGGCTCGTTCTTTTTTTCATCATCGGAAAGAAGGTGAACGGCTTTGGCACCGACAACGCCTTTAATTCCGTTTATGTCAACCCGCCTGCCGAGCACAACAGCGGCATCTATCCCACCAACGGGTGCAAAGCGCAAATAGCCGTCATCAGTAATATCAGTAATTATGAATCCCACTTCATCCGTGTGCGCGGCAACAAGCACTTTTTTATCGGGCGCTTTCTTGCCTTTTTTAAAAGCGATAACAGAGCCGAGCACATCAACGCTGTATTCGCATTTATCCTTGATTTTCTCGATTATATAATTTCTTACCGCATCTTCCCTGCCCGAAGTCCCGTTGAGCAGGCATAAATCCTTAAGCATTTAACGCCACCGCCCTTTCTTTGGCATATTCGGCAATCAAAGCCGCCGCGTTTTCCACATCGGCAACATCAATTACCTCGGCGGGAGAATGCATATAGCGAAGCGGAATTGATATAAGCCCGCATTTAATGCCCGATTCCGTAAGCTGGATAACATCGGCGTTCGTGCCCGTTCTTCCGTTCATAACCTCGATTTGATAATCAAGTCCTGCGTTTTTTGCACTTTCCGTTAAAGCATTGAAAATATCCCGATCCAAAATCGGAGAGCAGCCGATCATGGCGCCCTTTGAAATTTCACCGCAGTCTTTTTTATCGCACCCGGGCGACATTCCGAACGAAACATCAACGGCAATTGCCTCATCGGCATTTTTGCCGAATGCACCGCATGCCGCGCCGCGTGTGCCGACTTCCTCCTGCGAGGAAAACATAAGCGTGAATTTAAGCGGCAATTTTTTAAGCTTTGGTATAGCGGTAACCAAAGCCGCGGCACCGCATCTGTCATCAAGGCAATTTGAGCAAATTTTGCCGTTCATAAGCTCATCGTATTTATGAAGAAAATAAATTCTGCTTCCGATGGGTATAAGTTTTTTTGCCTTTTCGGCATCAAAGCCGATATCAACGGCAAAATCGGATATTTCACCGATATTTTTATCCCCGCTTTGCAAATGCGGAGGCAAGGTTGAAATAACTCCGCGAAGCATTTCTTTTCCCGCCACAACAACTTCCGTTGCGGGAAGCATTCGTTTGTCTATCCCGCCTGTGGCGGAAAATTTTAAAAAGCCGTCGTCCGTTATGGAAATAACGACAAATCCTATTTCATCAAGATGTGCGTCAAGTAAAATATGATATCCGCTTCCGAAGGTGCAAAAAAGATTATTCATATTATCCGAATAAACCTCACCGTGCGGTTCAAGCATTTCTTTTAGCGCGGAAAACACATTTTTTTCGCACCCCGAAGCCGCATAAGGCTCAGCAAGGCGCTTTATTATTTCTTTAGTTTCCATTGTTTTATATCAATCCTTAAAATCATTTACAAGCTGTTTAAAAGCGCGGCCTCTGTATTCAAATGTTTTAAACTGATCGAACGCGGGGCATGCAGGGCAAAGTGAAACGATATCGCCGGCTTCGGAACTGTTTTTTGCGATTTCAAGCGCATTCTGCATAGTATCGGTTTTTTTAATTTTCAATCCGCTTGCGGCATAATTTTCATTTGAAGTGACAGCTTCATAAATCTTATCGGCTGTTGCGCCGTTTAATACAAGAAGTTTAACCTTTTCCAAAATCAGCGGCACCATTTGATTCATATCATTGCCCTTATCCGAGCCGCCGCAAATCATTATGATTTTTTGGTTAAATGCTTTAAGACCGCTTACAACGCGCGAGGGCGAAGTTGCGATTGAATCGTTATAATATTTAACGCCTTTGAATTCGCGCACAAATTCTATTCTGTGCTCAACGCCACCGAAAGTTTGGGCGATATTTTTCATAACTTCAACGGGAACAAGCCCCCAAACCGCAGAAATCGCAGTGCAATAGTTTTCAACATTGTGCATACCCGGAATAATGATATCGTTTTTATTCATAACAACAGTTTTACAGCCGTTTTCGGAATAAATAATATCGCCGTTTTCAGCCATATAAGTGCCGTTTTTAACAGGATGCTTAATCGAAAATTCATAGAGCCTGCCCCTGACATCAAAACGCATATCGTGATAAACTCTGCCGCCGATTGAATAGTCGCAATCCGCATTCAAAACGGTTTTGGATTCGGGACTTTGATAAATAAGTATGTTACGCTTTGCGTCAACATATTCGTCAAGGCTTGTATGGTGGTCCTGATGAGTTATTTCTATATTCGTAACAACTGATATATCGGGCTTTTTGATCATATTTCCCATTGTTAAGAGCTGAAAAGATGAAAGCTCCACAATCGCATAATCAGATTCTCTTATTGTTTCAAGCTCGGGCATAAGGGCCTTGCCTATATTTCCGCCGAGGTAAACCTTTTTACCTGCCGCTTTAAGCATTTCGGAAATAATCGTTGTTGTGGTGGTTTTACCGTTTGAGCCAGTTACGCCGATAATTTTTGCGGGGCAAAGAGAAAAGAAAACCTCCATCTCGGTTGTAACCTTTTGCCCTCTTTCAATGCATTCGCCGATCCACGGATTTTGAAACGGCAATATGCCGTGTGAGCGAAACACGATATCCATCTGCGGCAATATGTCAAGGTAATTATCGCCGAGGCTGAAATGTACGCCGAGGGCTTCCATTTCTTCGCAATCGCCCGTGCCAATATATTCTTTATTTCTTTTATCACAGGCATAAACCTCTGCGCCGTGTTTAGCCAACCATTTTGCACAAGGCACATTCGCAACTCCCATGCCGACGAATGCAATCTTTTTGCCTTTCATGCTTTCCAAATATTTTTTTACTTCAGCCGTCATATCATATCACCTTTCCGGCAGAATATTTACTGCCATAATATAAAAATCAATGGGCATAAAAAGTGCCATCGTTAAATGATTTAAGGGTAAATTCCTCCATATGCTCTTCAAGCTCGGATTGAAACGGTAAACGCTCCTTATGCATAAGCGAATCGGGAATGGGAGTGGGCGATCGCATAATATAATCCGCCACAAGCCTTTGACATTTCGTTTGCATATTTCCGAGGAAAAAGCATTTTGAATTCTCCGGTTCAACAACGGCAAAAGCAATTTTAAGCTGCTCTTTTTTGCCGAAAGTGCACACCATTTTTGAAAGCGCAACGGCACCGTCCTCCGCCTCATCTGTAACAAAGCAAATAATGCAATTGCCCGAGCGCTTTAAATTGCGCACGGTTAAATCATTAACGACAACATCAAGATAAGCCAAAACATCATCTCTTGAAAGCGAATCCACATCAACAACATAAAAAAATTCTTTTCTTTTCATTGCCGTGTAATCAAATTCAAGCTCTTCATATTCAACATTGCTGTTTACGGCAAAACCGTTGCTTTTAAACGAGCCCACAAGCTCATTTATAAATTTCACTCTGTCTTGCGGCGTATTTTGCGTGTAATAGAAGCCGCAATCCTTGATTTCATATTCTATTCGTGTTAAAAAAGCGTTTGATTTACCGTATTTTGAGTAATAAACGAGCACAACGGCAAGGCAGGCAATCACAAGCGCATCGTTGATATAGTTGCAAACAATTGCTGCCACAGCGCTTGCGCTTTCGATATACGGCGCTACGCCCACATAAACCACAAAGTAAACAAGGGCAAGCGCAACGGCGATTTTCATAATTTTAAACAACTTTTTTTGCTTTTTTCTTATTTCTTTCATTTTATCAATTCCGTAAATTCTTCTTCACTTAAAATTTCAATGCCGAGGGCATTGGCTTTATCAAGCTTGCTGCCGGCTTGTGCACCTGCAAGCACATAGCTTGTTTTTTTGGAAACGCTCGACGATGTTTTGCCGCCGAAGCTTTCAATAATATCGCCGGCTTCCTTGCGTGTGTAATTTTGCAAAGTGCCCGTAAGCACAAAAATTTTGCCGGCAAAGCGCTCATCCTTCACAACGGATTTTGAATTCATATTAACGCCTTCCTCGGCAAGGCTTGCAACAAGCTGCTTTGATTTCTGATTTGCAAAAAATTCGCAAACACTTTCCGCCATTATATCGCCGAAGCCGTCAATTGCCAAAATGCTTTCCTTATCGGCAGCGATAATATTATCCATTGTTTTAAAATGATCCGAAAGCAGCTTTGCGGCTTTTGCGCCTATGTGCCTGATGCCGAGTGCAAAAACAAGCTTTGCCAAATCATTTTCCTTTGATTTTTCAATCGATAAAATGATGTTACCTATGCTTTTTTCTTTAAAGCCCTCAAGCTGCATATCGTTTATTTTATCGAATGTGAGCGTATAAATATCCTCTGTTTGTGTGATAAGCCCGCACTTGACAAAATTTTCTATAATTGCGGGACCGAGACCTTCAATATCCATAGCATCGCGGGAGCAGAAATGAATAAGATTTCTGAGAAGCTGCGCCGGGCAATCGGGATTAATGCACCTGATTGCGGCTTCTCCTTCTTCGCGGATTACACGACTGCCGCAGCTTGGGCAGGTTTCGGGGAATTTATAAAGGCTTTCGGCAGTGTGCTCGTTTACACAAAGCACCTCCGGAATAATATCACCCGCTTTGCGAACTGTAACGATATCGCCTATTCCGATTCCTTTTTCGGATATAAAATCCTGATTATGAAGAGTTGCGCGGGAAACCGTTGTGCCCGCAAGGTGCACAGGCTCAAGCACCGCCGTTGGGGTTAAAACGCCCGTTCTGCCTACTGCGATTTCAATATCTATAAGCTTTGTTTGCTTTTCTTCGGGAGGATATTTAAAAGCAACCGCCCATTTCGGGAATTTTGCCGTTGAACCGAGCCGGCGGCGCATTTCAAAATCATCCACCTTAACAACGGCGCCGTCTATATCATATTCAAGGCTGCCTCTTGCCTCGCCGATTTCGTTTATGCGCTTTAACGCATCCTCGATATTATCAACAAGCTTATATCCGGGGATTGTGTTGAAGCCAAGCCTTTTAAGATAATCCAGGCTTTCTTTATGAGAGCCGAGCGTTACACCGTCAACCCGCTGAACATTGAAAACAAATATGTCAAGTCCCCTTGAAGCGGCAACTTTACTGTCTTTCTGCCTGAGAGAGCCGGCTGCGGCGTTTCGCGGATTTTTAAAAGGCGCTTCGCCGTTGATAAGCTGCTTGTCCACAACCTTTTCAAAGCTTTTCTTAGGCATATAAACCTCGCCGCGAACCTCGATATAAGGAACGGGTTTGTTAAGCATTAAAGGAATATTATGAATTACTCTTAAATTTCCGCTTACATCTTCGCCAACATTACCGTCGCCCCTTGTGGAGCCGCGCACAAAAACGCCGTTTTCATATTCGAGAGAAACGGAAAGACCGTCTATTTTAGGCTCAACGCAATATTTGGGCTCGCTCACGACATCGCGCACTCTTTTATCGAAATCGCGAATTTCGCCGTCGGAAAAGGCATCTTGAAGTGATTCCATACGAACCGCATGCACAACGCTTTCAAAACTGTTATCCGCCTTGCCGCCCACTTTTTTTGTGGGCGAATCGGGAGCATCATATTCGGGATATTTTTCCTCAAGCTCCTGCAAGCTGCGCATCATCATATCATATTCATAGTCCTCGATTTCGGGGGAATCGTCATTATAATATCTGTTGCTGTGATAGCGAAGCGTTTTTCGCAGATTATCGATTTTTTCTTTAATATCTTCCATAAATTTCACCTAAAACATTATACCAAAACAGCCAAGTTACTTCAATAAATATTATAAATAAATTTAAATATATTATTATAAGCAGATGCTTAGGGGCACAAAAAAGCAGGGCATACGCGAGGTAAGCCCTGCAAAATATTATAAAGTGAATTTGCGGAAAACCTTTTTGCCCTTTTTGATGATAACATCATTATTAAAATCCGCTTTTGTGAGTGTGGCATATACATCGGTTACTTTTTCGTCGTTAAGCGAAATACCGCCCTGCTGAATAAGTCGTCTGCCCTCGCCCTTTGATTTGATCATGGCTGCCTTAACCATCATATCAAGCACGGAAACACTGCCGTCAACAAAATCCGACTCTTCCATAACGGTGCAAGGCATATTTGATTTATCAGCGCCGCCCGCAAAAAGAGCTATTGAAGCCTCCCTTGCCTTTTTCGCTTCTTCCTCACCGTGAACAAGCTTTGTAAGTTCAAAAGCAAGCACATCTTTAGCCTTATTAAGCTCTGCGCCCTCAAGCTTTTCATATTCGGCAATTTCCTCAAGAGGCAGGAATGTGAGCAGCTTCATGCATTTGATAACATCGCTGTCGTCCACATTTCTCCAATATTGATAAAATTCATAAGGAGAAGTTTTTTCGGGATCAAGCCAAACAGCGCCCTTTTGCGTTTTGCCCATCTTCTTGCCCTCGGAATTGAGAAGCAAGGTAATGGTCATGGCATTTGCATTGCCGTTGAGTTTTCTTCTGATTAGCTCCATACCGCCGATCATATTTGACCACTGATCATCGCCGCCGAACTGAAGATTGCATCCGTATTTCTGATAAAGGGCGTAGAAATCATAGCTCTGCATAATCATATAGTTAAATTCAAGGAAAGAAAGCCCTCTTTCCATTCTTTGCTTGTAGCATTCAAAAGAAAGCATTCTGTTTACGGAAAAGCAAGCGCCGACCTCGCGCAAAAGCTCAACATAATTTAAATCGAGCAGCCAATCGGCGTTGTTTACCATAAGCGCTTTTCCGTCCGAAAAATCGATGAATTTGGACATTTGCTTTTTAAAGCAATCGCAGTTGTGTTTAATTGTTTCTTTTGTAAGCATTTGGCGCATATCGGTTCTGCCGCTCGGATCGCCTATCATGCCTGTGCCTCCGCCGATAAGCGCAATCGGTTTGTTGCCCGCTTCCTGAAGCCTTTTCATAAGCGTAAGCGCCATAAAGTGACCAACATGCAAGCTGTCTGCCGTGGGGTCAAAGCCGATATAGAAAACCGCTTTACCGGAATTAACAAGCTCTCTGACCTGTTCTTCATCGGTAACCTGAGCAATCAGGCCGCGCGCTTTTAAATCTTCATATACTCCCATTTTTTTATATCCTCCGTGTATTTAATTTATTTTAAACATTGAAATAAATCGGCATGTGCCGTTTTTTACTTTTTGAATAATAACGCCTGTTAAATCGCCGCATTTGTAACTATTTTCCGTAATTTGTCAGCAACAGTTCTTCGGCGCTGTTCAGCATGGCATCGGTTATTTCAAGCCCGCCCATTATTCTTGCAAGCTCGTTTCTGCGCTGAGAGCGGTTAAGCAGCGTAACGCTTGTGAAAGTGCGATCGCCGGAAATATCCTTGCTGATAAGGAAATGACTGTCTGCATTCGAGGCAATTTGCGCCGAGTGGGTTACGCATATAACCTGTGTGTTTTTTGAAACCTCTTTAAGCTTTAAACCGATTTTTTGGCTTGCTCTGCCGCTGACGCCTGTATCGATTTCATCAAAAATCAAAGTGTCAACTGTGTCATTATACGCCAAAATGCTCTTAATTCCAAGCATTATTCTTGAAAGCTCGCCGCCGGAAGCGATTTTTACAAGCGGTTTCGGTTCTTCACCGGGGTTTGCTGATATCAAAAATTCGATTTTATCAAGCCCCGCGGAAGACATTATACCCTTTTTGAAGTCAACGGTAAAGTTAATTTTGGGCATATCGAGATA
>ENA-OZFL01000478-OZFL01000478.1-human-gut-metagenome-genome-assembly--contig:-NODE-478-length-10958-cov-4.590205_pt1 | contig 10958 bp, 9 predicted proteins | sample MGYA00245108_ERZ653641 | MGnify/ENA primary metagenome ERZ653641 (study PRJEB26926, sample SAMN06165058) | human gut metagenome | biome: ENVO:00009003; feature: ENVO:2100002; material: ENVO:00002003... | reverse complement strand
CAGCGTCAGATGTGTATAAGAGACAGGAGAATTACCGGACAGGGGAAAATTACGCTTATCTGGGGCTTCCGGCAAATTTCCTTATCTTTGATGAATATGTGGCATTTATGGAAATGCTCGGCACAAAGGAAAACGCTGCTGTCCTCAACAAACTAAAGCAAATCGTTATGCTTGGGCGGCAGGCAGGCTTCTTTCTGATACTCGCCTGCCAGCGTCCGGACGCAAAGTATCTGGGGGATGGAATCCGTGACCAGTTCAATTTCCGTGTGGCTCTGGGGCGAATGTCGGAAATGGGTTATGGGATGATGTTCGGGGAAACCACAAAGGACTTCTTCCTCAAGCAGATAAAAGGGCGTGGCTATGTGGATGTGGGAACCAGCGTTATCTCGGAGTTTTACACGCCCCTTGTCCCAAAAGGACACGATTTCCTCAAAGAAATAAAAAAGCTCATAAACAGCAGGCAGGAAGTGCAGGCGGCGTGCGAAGCGAAAGCCGCAGAAACGGACTGACCTGCTGTGGCTGGTGTGCCGCAAGGCACGCCAGCAGGAACCCCTCGTATCTAACAGAGGGGTACAAATCGACAGGCAACAACCAAACAACAGGGCAGAATCCCACGGTACACAAGGGATTTTCCCCATATCCGGCGTATGTCAACAAAGCTCTGAAAGTTGACATACGCATTTTTAGACAGGAGGGATTTTCACTGAATGAAGAAACATGGGTACGGGACATTAAAGAGAAACGGGAAAGTTACGGTATCTCACAACAGAAACTTGCCTTAGCTGCCGGAATTACCCGTCCGTATCTGAGCGATATTGAAACGGGCAAGGCTCATCCATCCGAAGCATTACAGGAAGCCATCACGGAAGCTCTGGAACGCTTCAACCCAGACGCTCCCCTTGAAATGCTCTTTGACTATGTGCGGATTCGCTTTCCCACTACGGATGTGAAGCATATCGTGGAAGACGTGCTTCGGCTAAAGCTCCCCTACTTTATCCATGAAGACTACGGCTTCTACTCGTACACGGAGCATTACTATCTGGGTGATATTTTCGTTCTGGTATCGCCGGAACTGGAAAAAGGGGTACTGCTGGAACTGAAAGGGCGTGGCTGCCGCCAGTTTGAAAGCTATCTGCTGGCACAGGAACGGAGCTGGTATGAGTTTTTCATGGATGTTCTCATGGAGGACGGCGTGATGAAGCGGCTTGACCTTGCCATCAATGACAAAACGGGAATCCTGAACATTCCCCATCTGACAGAGAAGTGCCGGAATGAGGAATGTATCTCGGTCTTCCGCAGCTTCAAAAGCTACCGCAGCGGCGAACTGGTACGGCGTGGGGAAAAAGAATGTATGGGGAACACCCTGTATATCGGCTCCCTCCAAAGTGAGGTGTACTTCTGCATTTACGAAAAAGACTATGAGCAGTACAAAAAGCATGATATTCCCATTGCAGACGCAGAGGTAAAGAACCGCTTTGAAATCCGGCTGAAAAATGAGCGTGCCTTTTACGCCATCCGTGACCTGTTAGAACATGACAATCCAGAACGGACAGCCTTTCAAATCATCAACCGCTATGTCCGGTTCGTGGACAGGGACGATACGAAGCCCCGTTCTGACTGGCGTATCAATGAGGAATGGGCGTGGTTTATCGGGGAACACAGGGGAAGCCTGAAACTAACAACCAAACCGGAACCCTATTCCTTTGAACGTACCCTGCACTGGCTCTCCCATCAGGTAGCCCCCACATTAAAGCTGGCTCTCCGTCTGGATAAGATGAACCACACCCAGATTGTCCATGACATCATCACCCATGCAAGGCTGACGGAAAAGCACGAAAAAATCCTGAAGCAGCAAGCCGCCGCTGCAAAGGAGGTGGTGCTTTAACGGCGGCAATTTTAGAACCTAAGAACTCTTACAGGAAAGAAAGGAGCTTTTATGAATTTCGGACAGAATCTTTACAACTGGTTTTTATCCAACGCCCAGTCCCTTGTGCTGCTGGCAATCGTGGTGATTGGACTGTACCTCGGATTTAAGAGGGAATTTTCCAAACTTATCGGTTTTCTGGTGGTGTCCCTTGTAGCAGTTGGTCTGGTCTTCAATGCGGACGGTGTAAAGGACATCTTACTGGAACTGTTCAATAAGATTATCGGTGCATAGGGAACCCATTTTACACTTCCGTTATGGAGCAAGCTCTGATTGCTTCATGGCGGAAGTCCACTAGGGGCTTGGGGAGCGTAACTCCCCAAAAACTTAACAGAGAAAGGACGTGATACAGATTGAGGAAATGAAAATCTACATCCTGAACACCACACGGTTTTACCATGAGGATTTTGAGGAATACCCTGGGGCATGGTTTTCCTGTCCTGTGGATTTTGAAGAAATCAGGGAACGTCTTGGGGTTCAGAGTGAAGAAGAAATCGAAATTGAAGACTATGAGCTGCCGTTTCCATTGGAGGGCAACACAAGGCTCTGGGAAATCAACGCCCTTTGCCAGATGGTACAGGAAATGCAGGGAACGCCCCTCTATTATGAAATGGATGTGGTACAAAAGCGGTGGTTTTCCAGCTTTACGGAATTTATCGACCACAAAGACCAGATACGCTGTTATCCGGTTCAGGACGGGGAATCCCTCGCCCGTTATCTGGTGCAGGAGGTACAGATATTTGGAGAAGTACATCCAGACCTGTTGAACCATATCGACTACGCTGCCATTGGTCGGGAGCTGGAAACCAGCGAACACTACCTGTTTACGGACAATGGTATCTTTTATTACCGCTAAAAGGAGGTGGAGAAACTTGGAGGAAATGCGGATTTACATTGCCAACTTAGGCAAATACAATGAGGGCGAACTGGTAGGGGCATGGTTCACGCCGCCTGTGGATTTTGAGGAAGTCAAAGAACGTATCGGTTTGAATGATGAATATGAGGAATACGCCATCCATGATTATGAGCTGCCCTTTGAGATTGACGAATATACCCCCATTGAGGAAGTCAACCGCCTGTGTGAAATGGTGGAGGACTTACCGGAGTACATTCAGGAGGAACTATCAGAGCTGCAATCCTACTTTGGCAGTATCGAAGAACTCTGTGAGCATGAAGACGATATTATCTGCCATTCCGGCTGTGACGATATGGCGGATGTGGCTCGTTACTATCTGGAAGAAAGCGGACAGCTTGGGGAACTTCCGGCACACTTACAAAACTATATCGACTATGCCGCCTATGGGCGTGACATGGAATTGGAGGGAACCTTTATTGTCACGAACCACGGCGTATATGAAATCATACGATAGACCCGTCTGTATCTCTTTTTGGAAGTACAGGCGGCTTTTTTATTTCAGGGGCGGCTTTTGCTGCCCCATCTTTTAGAAAGGACAGACACTATGAAGAAAATACGAAGCTATACCAGTATCTGGTCGGTGGAAAAGGTACTCTATTCCATCAATGATTTTAAGCTGCCATTCCCCATCACGTTCACACAGATGGCGTGGTTCGTGGTATCGGTGTTTGCAGTTATGCTCTTGGGGAACCTCCCTCCCCTTTCATTCATTGACGGAGCATTTTTGAAATACTTCGGCGTACCCTTTGCCATCACTTGGTTCATGTGCCAGAAGACCTTTGACGGGAAGAAGCCTTACGGCTTCCTGAAATCCGTACTGGCATATCTGGTACGCCCGAAACTGACCTATGCAGGAAAGCCCGTGAAGCTGGAAAAGGAATATCCGGCACAGCCCATCACGGCAGTAAGGAGTGATATTTATGGCATATCCGATTAAGTATATCGAAAATAACCTTGTGTTCAATCATGACGGGGAGTGCTTCGCTTACTATGAGCTGCTTCCCTACAACTATTCCTTTTTAAGCCCCGAACAGAAATATCAGGTACACGATTCCTTCCGGCAGCTTATCGCCCAGAACAGGGACGGAAAGATTCACGCCCTGCAAATCAGCACGGAATCCAGCATACGGGCAGCACAGGAACGCTCCAAACAGGAAGTGACAGGCAGGTTAAAAGACGTTGCCTGTGCAAAGATTGACGCACAGACCGAAGCCCTGATTTCCATGATAGGGGAAAATCAGGTGGACTACCGCTTTTTTATCGGCTTCAAGCTGCTTGTTAATGAGCAGGAAGTCACCATGAAACAGTTTCGCAGGGAAGCAAAGACCGCTGTTTCCGACTTCCTCCATGAAGTCAACCACAAGCTCATGGGGGATTTTGTTTCCATGAGCAATGAAGAAATCTGGCGGTTTCAGAAGATGGAAAAACTGCTGGAAAATAAAATCTCACGCCGCTTCAAAGTCCGGCGGCTGGATAAGGACGATTTTGGCTACCTGATTGAGCATTTATACGGGCAGACCGGAACCGCCTACGAAGATTATGAGTATTACCTGCCAAAGAAGCGGTTTCAGGAAGAAACGCTGGTGAAATACTATGACCTCATCAAACCCACCCGTTGTCTGATAGAGGAAAACCAGCGGTATCTGAAAATCGAACAGGAAGACGGGACAGTTTATGCCGCCTACTTTACCATCAACAGCATTGTGGGGGAACTGGACTTCCCATCCTCGGAAATCTTTTACTATCAGCAGCAGCAATTTACCTTTCCCATTGATACCTCTATGAATGTGGAGATTGTGACAAACCGGAAAGCCCTCTCCACGGTACGGAACAAGAAAAAAGAGCTGAAAGATTTGGACAACCATGCATGGCAGAATGACAGCGAAACCAGTACAAACGTGGTGGACGCTTTAGACAGCGTGAATGAGCTGGAATCCACCTTAGACCAGAGCAAGGAATCCATGTACAAGCTGTCCTATGTGGTGCGTGTGACGGCTCCCGACTTGGAAGAACTGAAACGCCGCTGCAATGAGGTGAAAGATTTTTATGACGATTTGAACGTGAAGCTGGTTCGCCCCTTTGGGGATATGCTGGGGCTGCATGGGGAATTTCTCCCTGCCAGCAAACGGTATCTGAACGATTACATCCAGTATGTCACCAGTGACTTCCTCGCTGGTCTTGGCTTCGGGGCAACCCAGATGTTGGGGGAGCCGGAGGGCATTTATATCGGGTACAGCCTTGATACAGGAAGAAACGTGTACTTAAAGCCTGCCCTTGCCAGTCAAGGGGTAAAAGGCTCCGTCACCAACGCCCTTGCTGCCGCTTTTGTCGGCTCCCTCGGCGGTGGAAAATCATTCAGCAACAACATGATTGTCTATTATTCCGTATTGTTTGGAGCACAGGCTCTCATTGTTGACCCGAAAGCAGAACGGGGACGCTGGAAAGAAACCCTGCCGGAAATCGCCCATGAAATCAATATCGTAAACCTGACTTCGGAGGAACAGAACAGGGGCTTACTTGACCCGTATGTGATTATGGAGAACCCAAAGGATTCCGAATCACTGGCAATCGACATCCTGACTTTTTTAACGGGCATTTCCAGCCGTGACGGGGAAAAGTTCCCTGTTCTTCGGAAAGCTATTCGTGCAGTAACAAACAGTGAAGAACGGGGGCTTTTCAAAGTGATTGAGGAACTACGGGCGGAGGGAACCACCATCAGCACCAGCATAGCCGACCATATCGAATCCTTTACGGACTATGACTTTGCACACCTGCTCTTTTCGGATGGGGATGTCACACAGTCCATCAGCCTTGAAAAGCAGCTCAATATCATTCAGGTAGCGGATTTGGTGCTGCCGGATAAGGAAACCTCGTTTGAAGAATACACCACAATGGAGCTGCTTTCCGTGGCAATGCTCATTGTAATCAGTACCTTTGCCCTCGACTTCATCCACACCGACCGCAGCGTGTTTAAGATTGTGGATTTGGATGAAGCATGGAGCTTCTTACAGGTGGCACAGGGCAAGACCCTCTCCATGAAGCTGGTTCGTGCCGGACGTGCCATGAACGCAGGCGTTTACTTTGTCACCCAGAACACGGACGATTTGCTGGATGAAAAGCTGAAAAACAATCTGGGCTTGAAATTTGCGTTCCGTTCCACGGACATCAACGAAATCAAGAAGACCCTCGCCTTTTTCGGGGTGGATTCCGAAGATGAAAACAACCAGAAGCGGCTCCGTGACTTGGAAAACGGGCAGTGCCTTATCAGTGATTTGTACGGGCGTGTGGGAGTGATACAGTTCCATCCCATCTTTGAAGACCTGTTCCATGCCTTTGACACCAGACCGCCTGTTAGAAAAGAGGTGGAGAAATGAAGATAAGAAAGCCCATCCAGCAGGGGACAGCCCTTGTCCCTTGCCGGATAAAGGGAAAAACCTCCCTGAAAAAAATCGGGAGCATGGCAGGAAAAGTGATTGGCAGGGTGCTTCTGGCACTCCTGCTCATCCTCCTGCTGCTTGCAGTCTTCGGCACAGCCGCCCACGCTGCCGGACTGGTGGATGATACGGTGGACGCTGCCAACGAATACAGCAAATATCCGCTGGACAACTACCAGCTTGATTTTTATGTGGACAGCGGATGGGACTGGCTCCCGTGGAACTGGCTGGACGGCATCGGAAAACAGGTGATGTACGGGTTGTATGCCATCACAAATTTTATCTGGACAATCAGCCTGTACCTTTCCAACGCTACGGGGTATCTGATTCAGGAAGCCTACTCGCTGGACTTCATTTCCTCTACGGCGGATTCCATTGGGAAAAATATGCAGACCCTTGCAGGCGTTACCACAGGCGGCTTGTCCTCGGAGGGATTTTATGTCGGGTTCCTGCTGATTCTCATTCTGGTGGTGGGGATTTACGTTGCCTACACAGGGCTTATCAAACGGGAAACCACAAAAGCCATCCATGCCGTTGTGAATTTCGTGGTGGTGTTCGTGCTGTCCGCTGCCTTTATCGCCTATGCTCCTGATTATATCGGGAAAATCAATGAATTTTCCGCAGACATCAGCAATGCCAGCCTGACCCTTGGTACAAAGATTGTGCTGCCGAACTCGGAAAGTCAAGGAAAAGACAGCGTGGATTTGATACGGGACAGCCTGTTTTCCATACAAGTCAAGCAGCCGTGGCTCCTGCTGCAATATGGCAACTCGGATGTGGAAAGCATTGGGGCTGACCGTGTGGAACGCCTGCTCTCAACCAGTCCAGACGAAAACAACGGGCAGGACAGGGAAGAAATCGTGGTGGAGGAAATCGAAGACAGGGAAAATACCAACCTTACCATCACGAAAACCATCAACCGCTTGGGAACCGTCTTCTTCCTGTTCATGTTCAATATCGGTATCTCCATTTTTGTATTCCTGCTCACGGGGATAATGATTTTCTCACAGGTGCTTTTTATCATCTACGCCATGTTCCTGCCTGTGAGCTTCCTCCTTAGCATGGTTCCCTCTTTTGAGGGGATGTCAAAACGTGCCATTACAAAACTGTTCAATACCATCCTTACCAGAGCCGGAATCACCCTGATTATCACGGTAGCGTTCAGCATTTCCACCATGCTCTACAACCTGTCTGGGGAATATCCGTTCTTCCTGACGGCGTTCTTGCAGATAGTGACCTTTGCCGGAATTTATTTCAAGCTGGGGGATTTGATGGGGATGTTCTCATTACAGAGTGGGGATTCCCAAAGCATGGGGAGCCGTATCATGCGAAGACCCCGTATGCTCATGCACGCCCATATGCACCGTTTACAGCATAAGTTAGGACGTTCTGTGGCGGCTCTTGGGGCTGGTACGGCTGCCTACCATGCAGGAAAACAGGCTGGCTCAGACCAGAGAACTGCTTCAACATCTGGTTCTTCCAAACGGACACAGGCAGACCACAGCAGACCAGACGGACAGGCAGCACCGGAAAAGGAATCCGCATGGAAACGGGCTGGCTCTGCGGTAGGTGCGGTGGCAGATACCAAAGATAAGATAGCCGATACTGCCGGACAGCTTCGGGAGCAGGCAAAGGATTTGCCTGTCAATGCAAAGTACGCCCTTTACCACGGGAAAACACAGGTATCAGAGGGAGTACGGGATTTTACTTCCAGCGTGACCCAGACCCGAACTGCCAGAGCCGAACAGCGGAACGCACAGGCAGAAAGCCGCAGACAGACCATTGCAGAACGCAGGGCGGAACTGGAACAGGTAAAACAGCCGCAAAAGTCAGCTTCCGAAGCACCCAAAGGGGCAGCTCCTGTCCATGAACGCCCTGTTACTGCAAAGCAGCCGGAAGATTTCCGACATCATGCAGATACCACTCATACAGGAAAACCAGCCATGCAGCCGGTTTCCCCATCCATCAGGGAACGGGGACAGGTTCCTTATGGGGGAACTGTGGCAGAACGGGCTTCGGTTCCGGTAGTAAAGGCAGCTTCCATCCACCATGAACAGATACCGTCTGCAAGGACAGAACGCCAGATAGTCCCTCCGGCTTCCCCAGACAAACCAGAGGAAAGACAAAAGACAGCTACTACCCCTGCTGCTCCCCGTCCGGCAAGACCTTTCCAGAATGATACGGCTCCTGTGATACCGGAAGGAAAACGGGCTGCCCCTGTGGTAAAAGAATCGAACTTTACCATCCGGCGTACCACCGCCAGAAAGGAGTGGACAAAAACGGTAACAGCGGCTTCCAAACAGAAGAAAGGGGAGAAACCATGAAGTTAAGACACCTTTTCTTCGCCTGTTCCGGCGTGTTCGTGATGATGTTCTCCCTGCTCCTTTTGGTGGTGATTGTCTTCTCGGATGAGGAAGACGGAGGAAGCAGCGAAAACCTTATCTATGGGGGCGTGAGCATATCACAGGAAGTCCTCGCCCATAAACCTATGCTGGAAAAGTATGCAAGGGAATATGGCATAGAGGAATACTTAAATGTGCTGCTCGCCATCATTCAGGTGGAATCCGGCGGCACGCTGGAAGACGTTATGCAGTCCTCGGAATCTCTGGGGCTTCCCCCGAACTCCCTGAGTACAGAGGAATCCATCAAACAGGGCTGCAAATATTTCTCGGAACTGCTCGCAGCGGCAGAAACAAAGGGCTGTGACTTAAACAGCGTGATTCAGTCCTATAATTACGGCGGCGGTTTCCTAGACTATGTGGCAGGACACGGAAAAAAATACACCTTTGAACTGGCAGAGAGCTTCGCAAGGGACAAATCCGGCGGAAAGAAAGTCACCTACACCAACCCTGTTGCGGTAGAGAAAAACGGGGGCTGGCGGTATTCCTACGGGAATATGTTCTATGTCCTATTGGTATCACAATACCTGACCGTGGCACAGTTTGATGATGAAACGGTACAGGCTATCATGGAGGAAGCCTTAAAGTATGAGGGCTGGACGTATGTGTACGGGGGCGATTCCCCCTCCACTTCCTTTGACTGTTCGGGACTGGTGCAGTGGTGCTATGGCAAGGCAGGAATCGCCCTGCCACGGACAGCACAGGAACAGTACAATGTGACGCAGCACATCCCCCTGTCCGAAGCAAAAGCAGGAGATTTAGTCTTTTTCCACTCCACCTACAACGCCGGAACCTACATCACCCATGTGGGGCTGTATGTGGGAAATAACCGGATGTACCATGCCGGAAATCCCATTGGTTACGCAGACCTGACAGGCTCCTACTGGCAACAGCACCTTGCCGGAGCCGGACGAATCAAACAATAAGAAAGGATGAACCGATATGATTCAGATTAGAAAAGAGGAAAACCAGAAAAAGCAGAAAGAAAAGAAACTGAAAGTCTACAAAGTCAATACCCATAAAAAAACCGTGATTGCCCTGTGGGTGCTGCTGGCAGTGAGCTTCCTGTTTGCCGTCTATAAGAATTTCACAGCGATAGACATTCATACTGTCCATGAAACCAAAGTGATTAAGGAAACAATCCTCGACACCCACAAGATAGAAAACTTTGTGGAGAATTTCGCAGAAGTCTACTATTCATGGGAACAGTCCGCCGCTTCCATTGATAGCCGGACAAACGCTTTAAAAGGGTATCTCACCGGAGAACTGCAAGCCCTGAATGTAGATACTGTCCGAAAGGACATCCCCGTATCGTCTGCCCTGACCGATTTTCAGATATGGGAAATCACAGAAGAAAAGGAGCAGCATTATCAAGTGACCTATACGGTGGAACAGCGTATCACAGAGGGAGAATCCAGTAAAACCGTCCGTTCTGCCTATCAGGTGACGGTCTATGTGGACGGCTCTGGAAACCTGACGGTTATCCAGAACCCAACCATCACCAGCGTTCCCGTAAAATCCGGTTATACGCCAAAAGCAGTACAAAGTGACGGTACGGTGGATTCCATCACCACGGAGGAAATCAACGAATTTCTCACTACCTTTTTCAAGCTGTACCCTACGGCAACCGCAAAGGAGCTGACCTACTATGTGAATGAGGGTGTGCTGAAACCTGTGGGAAAAGAGTATATTTTCTCCGAACTGGTGAATCCAGTCTACAACCGAAGCGGAAATCAGGTGACCGCTTCCCTTGCAGTGAAATATCTGGATAACCAGACCATGACAACACAGGTATCGCAGTTTGACCTTGTACTGGAAAAGAACGGGGAAAACTGGAAGATTGTGAAATAAAGTTGAATATTTTTGAAAAATCCGCTATTCTTATAACAGATAAGGAAAGGAGCAGGCACAATGGCAGTAAATAAAATGTGTGCATAGCAAAGGCTATTGCACATCAAAATATGATAGCCTTTGCAATCCTAAGTAACACAAATTAGGAGGTGCAGAATGAGCTATTATAAGGCAGAAGAAGTTTTGCCAGAACATATTATAAAAGAAATCCAGAAATACGTTGACGGACACTCCATTTATGTTCCAAAAAAGCCAGATAATAGAAAAAATTGGGGAGAAAGTACCGAAACTTTATCTTTCCTTGAAAAGAGAAATGAGCAGATTTATTCTGAATATTTGGAGGGCTGCTCCATTACCCAGCTTTCAGCAAAATATTATCTGGTAGAAAAAAGCATACAGCGTATTATCCCTGTCTCTTATACACATCTGACGCT
>ENA-OZFL01000463-OZFL01000463.1-human-gut-metagenome-genome-assembly--contig:-NODE-463-length-11174-cov-8.283749_pt1 | contig 11174 bp, 10 predicted proteins | sample MGYA00245108_ERZ653641 | MGnify/ENA primary metagenome ERZ653641 (study PRJEB26926, sample SAMN06165058) | human gut metagenome | biome: ENVO:00009003; feature: ENVO:2100002; material: ENVO:00002003... | reverse complement strand
ATCTACACCGTCTAATTCGTCGGCAGCGTCAGATGTGTATAAGAGACAGTCTCAAGGCTTGTGCCTCCCCACACATATCTGTTTCCGACAAACTGTAATGCATATGATACAACCGATGCCCTTACATCTGATACACCGTCACCATACTTCACCTGCTCAATTGTCTTTGCAGTAGGAAGTGCCTGTGCCAGTGTCACATAATCCTGTGATATATATCCGACAGAATCATCCACACTTATCTCAACCCAGCCGTCAGCAACAGAATTGACTGTAAATGCCTCTGAATTTCCAACCTGTGAAAGCACCGCAGCCTCTGTTGACTTCTCTGCACGCACATTCAGTGTTTCCGTATTTACTGTGGCAACCGTCTTAATCTCCTGTTCTGCAATAGCCTCTGCCTCATCTCCTGTTACAAGATACTGCTTGTTTACATATCCTGTCACCTTGCCTGATGTGACCTTATACCAGTCTCCGGCATCCTCAAGAAGCTCACAGGCATTGTGATTGGTAAGGATACCTACCACTTCACTGTCTGTCGAAGCCTCCTGTCTGATATTTAAGTTTCCGCTGCTGATAACTGACATACCAAGATTTGTGTAACCACAGGTCTGTGCGGCTGTCGGTGTCTGAGCTGCCTCATTTGCCTGTTCTGTATCCTGTACAGTATCGCCAACCTGTGCACCCTGAGCAGATGCAGTAACAACATTGCTGTCGTTTTGTGCTACCGATACGTCAGCTCCATAATAAGTAAGAGCCGATGTAACCCCTGCTGTGAGAAACTCTGTGGCATCTGCCGCATCTGTCAGATTAAGTGCAACACCCGCATTCACTGATCTGTTTTTATTTGCCTCTGCCTTTGTTGTCCTGGCATCCACCGTGCTGCTTGAGCTCATAGATACCGCTCCTATAATAATAGCAAACGCTACAACGCCTGCTGCCTGTCCTAATTTTAACTTGTTTTTCATATAGCCTCCGATTCATGCTATCGATAATCCACGGTTACGAGTATATCATAAATTGTTAAAATGTCAATATTTCTTTGTAACATTTCTGTAATATTTGTTATTTTTTCGTTATTTTGGGCTATTTAGCAAAAAAACAGTCACACTAAAATGTGTGACTGCCTGCATAATTGATTGTAAAATTGATATCTGCGCTCATCTGGCTCTTTAACGCTTCTATTGAATCAAACTTCATCTCAGGTCTTACGAACTTATGAAGCTCTACCATGATATCCTGTCCGTAAACATCCTGTCCAAAATCTATGATATATGTCTCTGCACCGATTGGATTTTTGCCCTCTATAGTAGGCTTGCATCCTATATTGGTTACACCAAGGTACCAGTTGTCCCTGACAAGAACTCTTGACATATACACTCCCTTTGGTGGAAGCAGCTTATCGTGCGGCACTGAAAGGTTGACTGTCGGAATGCCAATAGTCCTGCCTAACGCTCTGCCATGTACTACCCTTCCTTTTATAAAAAATGGATAACCCAGCAGTTCATTCGCCTTTTTAATATGTCCAGCCGCAATCTCCTCACGGATATACGTACTGCTTATATCCCTGTCTCCATCCTTTATCTTGTCCACCACAATAAGCTCGTATCCAAGCTCTCCTGCCATCGCAGAAAGCAGCCGATGGTCTCCTGCCCTGTTGTGCCCGAAACGGAAATCATCTCCGACAATGATACACTTGACATTAAGACTTTTAACTATCCATCTGACAAACGCATCCGCCTCCATCGTCATCACCTGTGGCACAAACGGACACTCTATCAGATAGTCAATACCTGATTTTTCAAACACATACTCTTTTTCATCGTTTGTGATTATAACCTTTGACTCAACGCCAAGTACCTCCGATTTGGGAGGAATGTCAAACGTAAATATGATGCGCTTGTAGCCATGCAGATTGCTCTGTTCAATTTGCTTTTCCATCAGAAATTCATGTCCTCTGTGAAGCCCGTCAAACTTTCCAAACGAGATGACGGACGGCTCCTTGACATGAAAATCCAGAGTTTTGCTTATATATTCCATAATATCTGTATACTATTCTATTCCATAAAAATCTTAACCGGCTTAAACTCACCGGTCTCATCAAGATACGAATACACCCCGACAAATATGCCCTCATGATTGTATACTCTGTATCTTATATCAGAGTCAGCACTGTGTTTTAAATAATCCGTAAGCACTGCCGGAATTTTATTTCCATTTCTGACAAGCTTATCGGCATCTGAAGCAGTATGCACTGCCGGCAGATTTTCGAATACTCCGTCAACAGGCATCACCATATCAAAGCAGCCTTCATCCACCTTTGACTGAATCTGTGAAAGTGTAAGTGCATGCTCTAAGTCAAAGCCTGCTACCCTTACTCTAAGCAGTGACTTCATGCAGCCATGGCAGCCCAGCCTCTCTCCGATGTCATTGCACAGCGTCCTGATATATGTGCCCTTTGAGCAGTGCACCGTCATCGTAATCTCAGGCAAATCAATGCTTTCAACCTTGATATCAAACACCTCGATATCCCTGGCTTTTCTCTCTATTACCTTGCCCTCTCTGGCAAGCTCATAGAGCTTTTTCCCATTGACCTTTAAAGCCGAGTACATAGGCGGCACCTGCTTTTGCCTGCCAACAAACTGTGATATAACATCATACACCGCCTGCTCAGTCACATTGACCTTAGCCTGATTTAAGACCTGTCCTGTAATATCCTGTGTATCTGTCTCCTGTCCCAAAAGCAGCACAGCTTTATAGACCTTGTCCTTATCTGTCAAAAGGTCACACACTCTGGTTGCCTTTCCAAGGCAGACAGGAAGGACGCCTTGCGCATCAGGATCAAGTGTACCTGTATGACCAATCTTCTTCTGGTGGAATATGCCTCTAAGCTTTGCCACAACGTCAAAGCTTGTATAGCCCTTTTCCTTGTATACATTGATTATTCCATTAACCATCTGCCCAGAATCTCTCCCTAAATATTATCCTTAATTGCCGTAAGGATGCGGTCTGTTGCCACCTTAAGCGGTCCTTCAATCGTAAATCCGGCGGCCTTTACATGTCCTCCTCCGCCAAATACCGACGCAACCTTTGCCACATCGTAATCACCGTTTACGCGCAGGCTGCCCTTGTAGGTACCATCCTCATTTTCGTAGAGAAATACAGCAACCTTTATATCCTTTGTCACGCGCAGCTGATTTACAATACCGTCGAGATGCTTTGGAAGTACGTTGTACTTCTCCATCTCAGCACGCGATACTGCAGACAATATAACATCACCATTCAGATACAAAGCAGCATTCAAAAGTGCCTGCCCCATAATCTTGTTCTGGGCAAATGTCTTTGTATAAAATGTATCATCGATTATCCTTGAATAATCAATGCCCATCTCCATCAGGGTTCCTGCAATATCCATAGTCTTTTTTGAAGTGCAGGAATACTGGAACACGCCTGTATCATGCACCATGCCTGTGTAAATACACTCTGCTATCTGTATTGTGATGCGCTCCTTCGGCAGAAGCTCGAACACCAGCTCACAGGTCGAGCTCGCATCCGGAAAGATGTAATTTGCGTCTGCAAAGGCCCCGTTTGTAACATGATGATCTATGCAAAGTGTCCTTTTTGCAGACTCAAAATACTTAGCTGCACTTCCCAGTCTGCCTGTGTCACTGCAATCACATGCTATGAACAGATCGTATACTGTATCATCCGCATAGCTGCTGTCAATCTCATCTGCTCTTTGCATAAACTTAAAGATGTTTGGGCTTGGCTCTAAATAAAGCCTTGCCTTTATATCAGGATAATAATCCTTTATGTAGTTGTATACAGCAAGTGTTGAACCGACACAGTCGCCGTCCGGTCTCACATGACCGGAAACAGCAACTGATTGTGCATCCTTTAAAATAGAATCAATCTCTGTCATAATCAATCCTCTTTGTTAATCCTCTTTGAGATTTTTTGTTACTTCATCAATCTTTTTAGACATCTCAACACCATACTCTATAGACTGGTCTATGATAAATGTAATGGCAGGTGTATTTCTTAAATTGATGTTCTTTGCGAGAGTTCTGCGTATATATCCCTCCGCTGACTTAAGTCCTGCAAGTGTATCAGCCTGTGATTTCTTGTCACCAAGCACACTGATATAAGCCTTTGCTGTCTTTAAATCAGGTGCCACCTCGACAGCAACAACACTTGTCATGGGATTGATACGCGGATCCTTTATCTCACCGCGTATGATATTTGACAGTTCACGCATTACCTCTTCGTTGATACGAATATTTTTTATGCTGTTCTTTCTCATATAATCCCGCTTTCTTTTTATATTAAACCGTAACTATCCGAATAGCTGCATTAATTCAAGATAACCAATATATGATTATCTCGGAACCTCTACCATCTTGTAAGCTTCAACTATATCGAATTCCTGAATATCATTAAATCCGTCAAATACAAGACCACACTCATAGCCTGTCTTGACCTCCTTGACGTCATCCTTGAATCTCTTGAGTGAAGCAAGGTCTCCCTCGAATATCTGCTCACCCTCTCTGCTAATTCTGACACGGCAGCCTCTCTCCATAAATCCGTCAAGCACATATGAACCTGCAATGTTTCCAACGCCTGAAGCCTTGAAAATCTGTCTGATTTCCGCATGTCCGATAACCTTCTCCTCAAATACAGGATCAAGCATACCCTTCATGGCAGCAGATACATCCTCGATTGCATTGTAGATGACCTTGTAAAGTCTGATATCTACGCCCTCACGGTCTGCTGTAGCCTTGGCAACAGGATCCGGTCTGACGTTAAAGCCAATGATGATTGCATTTGATGCTGATGCAAGGATAACATCTGACTCGTTGATGGCACCAACGCCGCCATGGATGACCTTGACCACAACCTCCTCATTTGAAAGCTTGACAAGACTCTGCTTAACAGCCTCAACTGAACCCTGTACATCTGCCTTTACGATGATATCAAGCTCCTTCATGTTGCCTGACTGAATCTGTGAGAACAGATCATCAAGTGACATCTTTGCCTTTGTATCCTCAATGAGCTTATTCTTTTCCTCTGAAATATATGTGTCAGAGAATGCCTTTGCCTCCTTCTCTGAATCACATGCCACAAATGTCTCTCCCGCTGAAGGCACACTGTTGAGTCCAAGTATCTCTACAGGTGTAGAAGGCTTAGCCTCCTTTACTCTGCGGCCCTTGTCATCAATCATGGCTCTTACCTTACCATAGCTGCTTCCACATGCGATTGGATCTCCGACATGGAGTGTTCCTTTTTGTACAAGCACTGTGGCAACCGCACCACGGCCTTTATCAAGCTGTGCTTCAATTACGAGACCTCTTGCGTTTCTATCAGGATTAGCCTTGAGCTCGAGCACCTCTGCTGTGAGAAGAATCATCTCAAGGAGATTGTCGATACCCTCCTTAGTATGTGCAGATACAGGACAGAATATTGTGCTTCCGCCCCAATCCTCCGGGATAAGCTCATACTCTGAGAGCTCCTGCTTAACCTTGTCGATATTGGCACTTGGCTTATCTATCTTGTTGACTGCAACGATAATCTCAACACCTGCTGCCTTTGCATGGTTTATTGCCTCAACAGTCTGCGGCATTACACCATCATCTGCAGCAACAACAAGGATTGCGATATCAGTAGAGTTTGCACCACGCATACGCATTGCTGTAAATGCCTCATGTCCCGGTGTATCAAGGAATGTGATGTTCTGGCCATTGATTGATACAACAGATGCACCAATGTGCTGTGTAATACCACCTGCCTCACGGTCTGTAACACGTGTCTGTCTGATGGCATCAAGCAGTGATGTCTTACCATGATCTACGTGACCCATTACGCAGACTACAGGTGGACGAGGAACCATCTTGCTCTCATCCTCTTCATCCTCCTTGAGAAGCTCTGCAATCACATCGACCTTCTCCTCTTCCTCACATATGAAATTGAACTCTAAAGCAATCTCCTCAGCGGCTGCAAAATCAACTTCAGAGTTAACTGTTACCATCTCGCCCTTCATGAAAAGCTTCTTTACAATGGCTGAAGGCTGAACCTTCATCTTATCAGCTAAATCCCTTATTGTAATCTTCTCCGGAAGAGAAATTGTCTTAATCTCGTTCTCATCCTCTTTTGGCTGTGCCTTCGGCTGCTGTGGCTTTTTCTTACCGCCGTGCTTCTCGAGATTGATGTAATTCTCCTGCTTCTTTCCGAGCTTATCCTGCTTCTGGCTCTGATTGTGATTATGCTTATTCTTTCTATCGTTGCCTCTGTCGCGGCTCTCCTTTCCTCTTACATCATCAGGAGCTGCAACTGCAACTGTTTCTTTTCTGAAACGATTTCTGTCATCACCTCTGCTGCCTGTTCTATCGTTATTTCTGTCATTGCTCCTGCTTCTGTCATTGCTTCTGCTTCTGTCATTATTTCTGTCAAAGCTTCTGCCACCCTCTGCAGGACGTCTGGCGTCATTTCTGAAGCCTCGGTTATTGTCTCTATTATTGTCTCTGCTGTTATCTCGGTTATTGTTGTCGCGATTGTTTGTTCTTCTATCGCTGTTTCTGTCCGTATTTCTGCTTCTGTCGGCATTTCTGTCAGTGTTTCTGTTGTTGATTTTGTCGCCATTGTCCTGACGTCTGTCGCTTCTTCTATCAGCGTCAGCCTGACGTGCCGGACGCGAATTGGCTGCCTTCATATCTGCATACGGATCCGCTGTACGCTCACTTATAGGGCGCATAGCTCTCTCTCCGACAGGTCTTGGCTTAATAATGCTGTGCTGCTCAGGACGTGATGACTGATTATCGCGTCTTCCATTGCCATTCCTGCGCTGCGAACTGTTATTTCCATTATTTCCGCTGCCGTTTCCACCATTTGTTTTCCTACCCTGCTTACTGTACTGGGCATTGAAAACTGCTGTGATGCTTGCCTTTTTCTTTGGTCTGTCGGCTGCCTTAGCCTCATCCTTTTTAGGTTCTTCCTTCTTAGGTACATCTTTTTTTACTTCTGTTTTTGCGTACTTCTTTCGTACAATTTGCTGTGCCTCATCCTCAAGACCGCTCTGCACATTTTTGACAGCAAACTGTGTGCCGTTTAATGTGTCTATGACTTCCTGCGACTTTATATTTAATTCTTTTGCAAGTTCATGAACTCTCATTTTTGCCATATATCTATTTTCCTCCATTATTCAGTTTTATTCGACTGCAGCTTTTTTATCACTGCATTTGCAAGGTTTTCATCCGTTACTGCAAGGGAAGCGCGAAACTCTTTGCCTATTGCATTCCCTAACCCCACCTTGTCACTATAAAAATAAATCGGAACCTCATAGAAAGCAGTCATATCCGAAAAATGCTTCTTTGTGTTGTCTGATGAATCATCTGCAACTATCACTAAAAATGCCTTTCCAGTCTTTACAGCTTTCTCTGTAGAAAACTCTCCGCTAACCACATTGCCTGACTTTGCTGCTAAGCCCAGCATAGAAAGTACTCTATCTGTCAATTTGGTTCATCTCCTTTTCAAGCTCCTCATATACCTGTTCTGATACACTAACGCCAAGGGATCGCTCAAGTGCCTTTGTCTTTTTAGCCTTTTTAAAGCATTCAAGGCTCTTACATATATAAGCTCCCCTGCCGTTTTTCTTGCCGGTGTCATCGAGAATTATGTCACCCTCCGCAGTCTTTACCACGCGAATAAGTGACTTCTTTTCCTTCATCTCCTGACAGCCTACGCATTTGCGCATTGGAATCTTTTTATTTGCCATTACTGCTCATCACCACTATCTGCCGCATCATTTTCTGTACCTGCTGCTTCGTTCTCGTCAGCCTCTGTATCAAAAGCCTCTGCCTGTACATCTGCCTGTTCTGTATCAGCTAATCTCTCGTTCTCAGCAAGCTCCTCATCCGAATAATCATAATCGTCATCATAATCATCCTCTTCATAGTCATTCTCATAATCCATGAAGTCTCCTGACTCTCTAGCCTGTGTCTCGCTCTTGATATCAATCTTGAAGCCTGTAAGTCTTGCTGCCAGTCTTGCATTCTGTCCTTCCTTACCGATTGCAAGTGAAAGCTGATAATCCGGAACAACAACCTTTGCTGATTTCTCATCTGCATCTGCGATAACAGAGATAACCTTTGCAGGGCTAAGTGCGTTCTGGATAAGTATTGCCGGATTCTCATCCCATGTGATGATATCGATTTTCTCACCGCGAAGCTCATTTACGATAGCATTTACTCTGGCACCATTCATACCTACACATGCTCCTACAGGGTCTACGTTTGGATCATTTGACCATACTGCAATCTTTGTTCTGCTTCCGGCCTCACGTGAAATAGCCTTTATCTCAACTATGCCCTCTTTAACCTCTGTAACCTCTGACTCGAAAAGTCTCTTCACAAGCTCAGGATGTGTTCTTGAAACAAGAATCTTTGGTCCCTTTGATGTGGACTTAACCTCAAGGATATATACCTTGATACGCTCTGTAGGCTTGAATACCTCACCCTTTATCTGCTCACTCTCAGTCAGAAGTGCATCTGCCTTACCTAAGTTGATGCTGACATTCTTTCCGATGTATCTTTGAACAACACCTGTCACAACATCCTTTTCCTTGCTGTTGTACTCGTCAAATATTACCTTTCTCTCCTCCTCGCGGATTTTCTGAAGGATAACATTCTTTGCGTTCTGTGTAGCAATACGTCCGAATTCCTTTGACTTAACCTCAACTCTCACGATATCTCCAAGCTGATAGTTACCGTTTACCTTGTGCGCATCTGCTAAGGAAATCTCCTCAACCGGATCCTCAACCGTATCTACAACCGTCTTCTCCTGGTAGCATGAGAAAGCACATGTCTCAGGATCTATTTCTACCTTTACATTGTCTGATTTACCAAAATGGTTCTTGCAGGCAGTCACAAGAGAGTTCTCAATTGCCTCAAGTAAAGTTTCTTTACTGATGTTTTTCTCCTGCTCTAATATATTTAACGCTTCTAATAACTCATTGCTCATTATTTTTTCCTCCTATTTGTGTTATCGTGCGCTTTAATTAAAAATCCAATGCCTGACGTATAAGCGCAATGTCACTCTTATTAAATGTAGTCTCATTGCCGTCTTCATCGGTTATTGTCACTGTATCCTTATCATAGGCTTTAAGCAGACCATAAAATTCCTTTGATTTGTTGATAGCCCTGTATGTGCGAATCTCTATCTCCTTATTCATATTGCGCACATAGTCCTTTTCCTTCTTGAGAGGTCTTCCAAGCCCCGGCGAGCTGACCTCGAAGGTGTACGAATCAGGAATATAGTCCTCTCTGTCGAGAATCTCATTCATCTGCCTTGCAACCACTTCACAGTCATCAACAGTTATGCCACCCTCCTTATCGATATATGCTCTCAGGTAGTTCATGCCGCCTTCCTTAACATACTCGACATCAACAAGCTCAAAATTCATGCTGTCAAGAATTGGTTGTATAAAGCTCTCTGTCTTTGCCTCATATACACTTGCCTTTGACATTTTATCACCTCTCTTTTTTATACTTGTAACTATTCATAATTGTTCCAAGTGGTTCTGAATAGCTGCCTGATGTTTATAAACGTGAATTGAGAGAGGACTTTTGCCCTCTCTCAATCTAGTCAACGTTGTTATCATAGGTATAATAGCACTATCAGAAAAAAAAATCAAGTTTTTTTAAAAAAGTACTTGCTTTTTTTTAAACTCCATGATAGTATAATACACGGTTCGTTGGTCAAGCGGTTAAGACGCCGCCCTCTCACGGCGGAAACACGGGTTCGATTCCCGTACGGACTGCTCACTGATATTTATTTAATTAAATACAGCCCAACCCGAAAGCATCGCATTTATGCGATGTTTTTTTATTGTTGTTGACACCGGACACACCCGGTGTCTATCCACGCTATGATAAATATTTCTGCCTTAAAGTAAAATTGCCTTGGAATGCATTCCGTTTACCACAGAATGCTCCAAGGCATAAATAATTTAAGTATAAGCCTAATTAAAAATTAATCATAATTAATCATCATATCCGTTAGGATTGTTCTTCTGCCATCTCCATGAGTCGGCACACATCTCCTTAATACCATACTGTGCTTCCCAGCCGAGCTCTCTCTTGGCCTTTGATGGATCACAGTAGCATGTAGCAATATCGCCAGGTCTTCTAGGCTTTATTGTATAAGGAATCTTGACCCCTGTTGCAGCCTCGAAATTCTTTACGATATCAAGCACGCTGTAGCCGTGTCCTGTTCCAAGATTGTAGATGCAAAGACCTGCATTCTCCTCAATTTTCTTTAAAGCCTTGACATGTCCAACCGCAAGGTCAACTACATGGATGTAATCTCTCACACCTGTTCCGTCAGGAGTATCATAGTCATCTCCGAATACTCCAAGCTCTTTGAGCTTGCCTACTGCCACCTGTGTGATGTAAGGCATGAGGTTGTTTGGAATACCGTTTGGATTCTCACCCATTGTACCACTCTTATGAGCTCCGATTGGATTGAAGTAACGAAGAAGAATAACGTTCCACTCATTATCTGCCTTATAGATGTCCATAAGTATCTGCTCAAGCATAGACTTTGTCCAGCCATATGGGTTTGTACACTGTCCCTTTGGACACTCCTCTGTGATAGGAATCTGTGCAGGATCTCCGTATACTGTAGCTGATGAAGAGAAAATGATGCTCTTGCAGCCATTCTGTCTCATCACATCAACAAGTGTAAGTGTTCCTGCAATATTATTGTTATAATACTCCCAAGGCTTTGCCACAGACTCTCCTACTGCTTTGAGTCCTGCAAAGTGAATACAGCTATCTATCTTTTCTTCCTTAAAAATCTTATTTAAGATGTCTCTGTCAAGGATATCTCCCTTATAGAACTTTACTTCTTTGCCTGTAAGAGCCTTAACTCTGTCAAGTGACTTCTCAGATGAATTTGAAAGATTGTCAAGTACTACAACATCGTAGCCTGCATCAAGAAGCTCCACACATGTGTGGCTTCCGATATATCCGGCTCCACCAGTAACTAAAATTGCCATAATAAATATCTCCTTTTCATTTTTGTTAAATTTATTGTAGCGCATTTGCTCATTTTTGTATAGAATAAAATGTAGAAGAACTGTCTCTTATACACATCTCCGAGCCCACGAGACCGAGGCTGATCTC
>ENA-OZFL01000462-OZFL01000462.1-human-gut-metagenome-genome-assembly--contig:-NODE-462-length-11190-cov-3.946475_pt1 | contig 11190 bp, 9 predicted proteins | sample MGYA00245108_ERZ653641 | MGnify/ENA primary metagenome ERZ653641 (study PRJEB26926, sample SAMN06165058) | human gut metagenome | biome: ENVO:00009003; feature: ENVO:2100002; material: ENVO:00002003... | reverse complement strand
CTACACCGTCTAATTCGTCGGCAGCGTCAGATGTGTATAAGAGACAGGTTCCATGTTCAGGATGCCGCGGATGAAGCGGGTTGCCATCGGAAGGCCTGTGTCCTTCACAATCATGTTGACGCAAATTTCAACGCAATTGTTGCAGATGTAAAAGTCTTCCGCAATCTGGATGAGTTTGTCCACCTTGTTCCCGGGCTTGCCGCAGCAGGAACAGGCAGGAAGATGAGGGGTGGAACCGGACATGGTTTTTCAGGTAGAGAGAGAAATGGCGGAGGGAAAGGGTCAGGCCTTGGTTTTTTTCTTGTCGCCCTGGTCATCAGAGTGATGCGCCAGAACTTTATCCACCAGGCCGTAGGCCACGGCTTCCTCGGCAGTCATGTAGTTGTCGCGGTCAGCATCCTTTTCAATTTGCTTTTCCGTTTTACCGGTATGTTTGGCCAGAATGCCGTTGAGGCGTTTTTTGAGGTTGAACATGAAGCCGATGGTGCGTTCCACATCTGAAGCGGTTCCCTGGGCACCTCCGGAAACCTGGTGAATCATTACGTGGGAGTTCGGCAGGCAGAAGCGTTTGCCGGGAGTTCCCGCAGCCAGAAGGACGGAACCCATGGAGGCCGCTATGCCCAGGCAATATGTATTTACGTCACAAGAGACGAATTGCATCGTATCGTAAATCGCGAGACCCGCCGTGACGGATCCTCCGGGGGAGTTGATGTAGACGTGGATGTCTTTTTTCGGGTCAGCCATCTGAAGGAACAGAAGCTGGGCAATGACGGAATTCGCCACATCGTCGTCAATAGCGGAGCCGATGAAGATAACGCGGTCTTTCAGGAGACGGGAGTAAATGTCAAAGGCACGTTCGCCGCGGCCGTCCTGCTCCACTACCATGGGCACATAGTAGGAGTTTGCGGGGGTTGATTTGGAAGATTGGTCTTGAAACATGTTTATGGAAGATTGGATGTTGTTTTTTCAATGTACGTTACCCGTCCGAAAGATGCAAAACGGGGGAGTCGGGCATGTGTGCGCCAACTCCCCCTGGTAAGGTGTTTTGTGCAGAGGAGGGGTTACTGCTCGTCTACCGTTACTTTGGCCTCTTTTGTCAGGAAGTCCAGAACCTTGGCTGTCAGCAGGCTCATTCTGATGCCATGCACGCGGCCTTCGCGCTGGAGTTCGCGAATGTAGGATTTGAGGTTCTTTTTCTGCTGGCGGGCCTGGCGGGCCACTTCGTTGTAAAGCTCCATTTCCGTGACGGCAATTTTTTCCACCTGCGCCACTTCCTGAAGCATGAAGAAGACCTTAAGGTTGCGCTTGGCCTCCTGTTTGGCTTCTTCCCGGGCTTCCTCCACAAACTTATCCATGTCCGCCGGGGCGTTTCCGCTGTACATGGCCTGCTGCATTTTCTGCTGGAGGATGCCGTACACTTCACGTTCTACGACAGCTTCCGGAAGGTTGAAGTCAAGCATGTCCGCCAGCTTTTCCGTGATCTGATCGGCCTTGGCCTCATCAATTTGCATGGCTTTGCGCTGGGCCAGGTTTTCCTTCAGGGCGGTTTTCAATTCTTCCAGGTTTTTGCCGGGAAGAACTTTTTCCGCAAAAGCATCATCCATGGCCGGAAGCTGTTTTTCCCGTACTTCTTTCACAGTGGCATGGAATACGAGTTCCTTGCCGCGCAGTTCCGTAATTGGGAAGGTATCCGGAATGGTGACGGTGATATCCTTGCTGTCACCGGCATTCAGGCCTTCCAGGGCGGAGGCGAAGCCGGGCAGGAATTGATCGTCTTCCACCTTCATCCACTGGCCGTCACGGCCTTCCAGGAAGCCTACGGGTTTGCCTACGGCTTCCGCTACGGGCTTGCCGTCCAACGTGGTTTTGAAGTCGATAATCGCCACGTCGTCTTTTTGGGCGGCGCGGTCCACAGGGGTGAATTCCGCGATTTGTTCAGCCAGGGAGTTCAGAGCTTCCTCTACGTCTGCTTCCGTTACTTCGGAAGAGGGAACCTTGACTTCGATGCCTTTGTATTCCGGCAATTCAAATTCGGGAACTACGGTCATCGTGCTGGTAGCGGTGTAGTTGCCCTGGTCATCCAGAGATTGTTCCGGCTTTCCGAAGTTGAGCACTTTCAATTTGGGGTTTTCTTCCAGAGCGGTGGAGCAGGCCGTTTCAAAAAGGGTGTCCAGCAGTTCTTCTTCAATTTCTTTCTTGAAGCGCTTTTCAATGATGGACTTGGGTGTTTTGCCGGGGCGGAAGCCGGGAAGCTTGGCTTTGGCGGCATAGGAATCTACAATGGAGGCGCGGCGCGCAGCCGTGGTTTCTGCAGGGATGGAAGCTTTCAGCGTGGCTGTGCAGTCCGGTTGAATATCAACGTTGATTTCCATAAATAATACGGTCAGTGTTAATTGAAAGTGGTTCTGTTTCAGCTCCGGGATGGCGGCAGCGGTCAAAACACGAGCGGCGATAACTTTAATGAGAGGGTATCTGGAGTGCAAGCTATTGCACAGGAATGACACAATTGCCCTCCTAAGCGCGCACGCGCACGCGATGTAATAGAATACGGGGCAACTGTGTTCTACGCGGAATCACGTCTTGACTATGCAAGAGGAAAAGTCCTTTATATCCCAAGCATTAAGTTCAGCGCTCATGATTCGTCCCGTTTTTTTGTGTGTTTCCTTTCCCTTGATAGCATGTTCGGCTGTTTTGGCCCAGGATGAAACTTCCCTTAACAGAGGCGCCTATGGTTCCGTGATGACTCCGGAACAGGTAATGCGGGAACTGGGGCCGGGCACGGGGCTTCTTCCCGGTGACCAGGCGTATGAGGGGCGGCCTGTGAAGAGCGTTTCCGTGCGGTACAGAAGCACCGGCAAGACCGTGTCCGAAGACCGTCTGAAAAATTTGCTGGCTACGCAGCCGGGCACCAGTTATTCCCCGGAAGTGGTCAACAAGGACTTGGAACGGTTGTTGGAAAGCGGTCTGGTAGGCGGCAATACAACAGTAGCCGTGGAGCCTTTCGGCGACGGCGTGGCGGTGGTGTTTGAAATGGCGGCCCAGAATCTGCTGGGCGGCGTGGGGTTCCGTGGCAATACCGCGTTCGACAACAGGGACCTCTCCGAGGAATGCGGGCTGAAGGGGGGGGAAGCTCTCAGCGACAAGGCCCTGAGCAGCGCTATTGCCAAGTTGCGCACTTATTACCAGGAAGCTCGGTATCCGGATGTACGTGTTTCCTATTTTTACCAGAAAACGGAACGGCCCGGCTTTGTGGATGTGGTCTTCGACATTAACGAAGGAAAAAAGGCCAATATTATCAAGATTGACTTTGTGGGCAATGAACACATCAGCGCCAAGGATCTCCGACAGGTGATGAAAACCAAGGAGAAGGGCTGGTTGACCTGGATTACCAAATCCGGACGCATTGACCGTGAACAAGTGGAGGACGATCTGGCGGAATTGGTGACTTATTACCGCAATAAAGGTTATCTGCGCGTCAAGCTGGACAAGGTGGAATATTTTGACGCCGGCAAAGGCAATGAGCAGAAGCTGACGATGAGAATTACCCTTACCGAGGGGCGCCGCTACAAGGTCAACCAGGTTGCCTTCGGCCCCACCAAGGTGTTTACGGCCCAGGAACTGATTCCTGGCCTGAGCATGTACAACGGGGATACCTATTCCGCCCAGAAAGTGGCCGACGACGTGACGATGATCCGCCGTTATTACGGTTCCCGGGGGTATGCGGACGCCTCCGTGCGTCCGGACATTCAGGAAGTGGGCGTTGATCCCAAGACAGGTTACGGACAAATCAACATCGTGTACCATGTGACGGAAGGCAATCCCTACCGCGTAGGCAATATCCGCCTGACCGGGAATAACCGCACGAAGGATTACGTCATCCGCCAGGAACTTCCCCTCCAGTCCAATGACCCCATGAACGCCGTGGATTTGGATACCGCCCAGAAGCGCCTCCAGAACCTGAACTATTTTGACATGGTGGACGTAGCCCAGGTGGGATCCACGCGGCCCGGCTACCGTGATATCAATATCGAGGTGGCGGAAAAACGTACGGGGTCCCTGAATATCGGCGTGGCATTTTCCTCTATTGAAAGCGTTTACCTGTTCGCAGGCATCACCCAGTCCAATTTTGACATGTATGACTGGTCCTCTTTCGTGGGCGGCGGCCAGCGTTTCGCGATTAACGCCCGTGTCGGTTTTGAAACGCAGGATGCCAGTATTTCCTGGGTGGATCCGTGGTTCCTGCACCGCAAGCTGGCCTTCGGGACGGAAATCTTCTACAGCAATTCCACATATTTTTCCGATTATTACGACCAGCAGAACTATGGCTTTGCCATTTCTCTCCGCAAGCCGATCGGGGAACTGGATTACGTGAAACTGGAATACCGCCTGGAACAGTACCGTATTGACGCCGAAGGGAACGCCCCTATCTTCTTCTGGCAACAGGACGGAGACTACCTGCGCAGCCATGTGGAACTTTCCTACACCATTGATACCCGCGACGCGCAGATTTTTCCCCGCAAGGGAGGCAAATTTGAAGTGCTGGCCGGTTATTCCGGCCTGGGCGGCGATGTGCATACATACAATTTCGGCGTGAATGGCTCCTATTACTGGAATTTGCGCGGAGACACCATTTTCAGCATCAATGCCGGTGCGGCTACCGTGGATTCCTATGGCAACCACGATGTGCCCATTTTTGAGCGCCTCTACCTCGGCGGGCCATACAACATGCGCGGTTTCCGTTTCCGGGACGTGGCGCCGTACAATCCCGCCCTGAGCGGTGATGAGACGATGGGCGGCCGTTCCTCCTTCTTCTGCCAGTTTGAATATTCCATTCCTGTGATTGAAGAAGTGCGCGTCGCGGTGTTTTATGACATCGGTTTTGTCAACGGAGATTCTTTTGACTTCAGCACGTCCAAAATAGTTTCCGACTACGGGATCGGCCTGCGCCTGAACCTGCCCATCGGTCCGCTGGCAGTGGACTATGCCATTCCGATTCAGAAGAACAACGCCATTGACCGCGGAGGACAATTCCAGTTCTATCTCAATTATTCCTATTAATTACGTTTGATAATTTCTCTACCGTTTGACGACATGAGTAATTTCCGCATTCTTATCCTGGCGTTTCTGGTGGTGGTGCTGGCTGTTCTGGGAATGATTTATGTGAATATTTCTTCAAGAATGGATGTGATTCAGCAACAGCAGCAGATGGCCTCCGCTCCGGCTCCTGTCAATCCTTCCCCGTATCTTCCGATGCCCACGCAGGCTCCTGCCTCCGCCGTTCAGCCGGTGGTGGTGGCCGATCCTGTAGTGAGCGAGGAACTGGCTCATGTTTCGGCGGAGCTGGAACGGATGAAGAAGGAGAATGAAGAACTAAAGAAGCGCCATGCCCTGGCGGAGGAAGAACGCGATCTGTTGGAACGCCAGAATATGGAAAAGGGAGATCCCCGGCTGCAATGGCTTAATGAAATCAAGGATGCGGAGCAGGTGGGCCGTGTGACGGAATACTACCGTGACGCCAACCTGGTCCTGTTCCAGTCCATCGGCCAGCCTGACTTGAAAGTGGGGCAGGAACTGGGAATCCGCAGACGCGGGAGCATTTTCGTATCCCTGATTATCGACGGAGTTGACCCGGACGGGAAGGTGTTCCAGTCCTACGTGAAGCGTAATACGCTTTTTGATAATAATGACAAGGAACCCATCAAGCCGGGGGATGAAGTCATTGTTCCGCCTGCGAGCTGGCAGGAAAACATGACGGAAGAAGATAAGTCCGGTATGGCTTCTCCCTCCGCCCCCGTCCCCGTGGAAGCTCCCAAACCGGTGATGATTCCCATGGAGCCGTGATTCGGGTCCGTATTTAGCCAAGCCAAGTAAAGAGAAGTGCACCTGAGAGAAAGATTGCAATCGGGCGCCGGGCCCAGCCTGTCCTTTGAATTTTTCCCGCCCAAAAACGAGCAGGCAGCGTCGGCCTTGTACCAGACTATCCGTGAACTGGAGCCTTACCGCCCCAGTTTCGTCAGCGTGACGTATGGCGCAGGGGGCTCCACCCGCGAGCTTACCCGCGAGGTGGTGTTGCGCATCCAGCATGAATCCCGTATTCCTACGGTTCCCCACCTTACTTGCGTAGGGCATAGCCGGGAGGAGGTATGGAATATCCTGGACCAATACGCCCGGGCTGGAGTGCGGGCCGTTCTTGCACTTCGGGGAGATCCTCCCCGGGGAGCGAAGGATTACAACCGCGATGCGGATGTTTTTCGCCATGCGGCGGATCTGGTGACGTTTATCCGTGAATATAATGAATCCGGCCGTCACCCGGATCCGGATGGATTCGCCATAGGCGTGGCCGGCTTCCCGGAAGGTCATCCGGCCACTCCCAACCGCCTGCGCGAGATGGATTTCCTGAAAGCCAAGGTGGATGCCGGCGCGGATTATATCTGCACCCAGCTGTTTTTTGACAATCATTCTTTTTTGGATTACCGGGAACGCTGTCTGCTGGCCGGTATCAAGGTGCCTATCCTGGCGGGAATCATGCCTGTGACCAGCCTGTCCGGCATGAACCGCATGGCAGAGCTTTCCGGAGGCACCTGTTTTCCGGCCAGGCTGCTTAAGGCGCTGAAGCGTGCGGGTTCCAATCCGGACGCTATTCAGGAGGTAGGCATCCAATACGCCTCCAGCCAGTGCGCCGAACTGTTGGATTCCGATGTGGACGGCATTCATTTTTATACGCTTAACCAGAGCCGGGCAACGCGGGAGATCTACAGGAATCTGGGACTGAAGGATTCCCTGCAGCTTTTGGAACATGGCGAAGATAAGTAAAAAGCTGATTGATTTGGTTGGGACAACACGGTAGAACCCTCTTCAACATATTATGGATATCAAGGATATTAAACGGGCCATGGACAATATGCCGATGGGCGACGGAAGTGCGTTTGCGGAAATTTCCGTCGGCCCGGCCAAGCATGAACAATTTTTGGATGAACATTACGGCAAGGTTGCGCTGGTTGTGTTGCTATGCGTCCTTGGGGCTGCCGGATGGATTATTTATAATGGCGTGCAGGATTCCATGGAAAGAAAGGCAGGCGCCGCTCTGGTGGCTGCTATGCCGGAATCCCCGGCAACCGGGGAAATTGCCCTGAACGAACAGGGGCTTCAGCAGGTAGTGGCTGACTTTGACAGTTCCCGCGCCGCCGTCACCGCCTCTTACCTTCAGGCCATTGCCTTGTGGAACGCCGGCAAGGAGGATGAAGGCGTGGCCAAAATGAAAGCTTTTATTGATTCCGCTCCCACGGAGGAATGGAAAGCCCAGGCTTCCGTTACCCTGGCCTGCCGTCTGATGAACCGGGGGAAAGCGGATGAGGCGGAAGGGCTGTTCCGTTCCGTGGTGGATGCGGGAGATCCTACTTTTTCCGGTTTTGCTACCATGTGCCTGGGAGACATTGCCCGGGCTAAGAAAGACAATGCCGCCGCAGGCGCCTTTTACCGTGAACTGGCGGAGAAATTTCCGTCCAGTGCATTTGCCTTGCAGAGCGGAGGCTACCTGCTGCGCAAGAGCCTGTTTGATATTCAGAGTCCCGTTCGTATTGAGCCCGCAGTAGAACAGAAATAATCCATGCGGGCGTTTCCGAAGTTTTTCGGAAGATGAACGCTTTTTCCATCCGCATGTCTGTTTTCTTACAGTACATGCGGATTTCCGTATTCAGGAACGCCGGAACAGGGGGGTAATGAAAAGCCTGCTGCGCGCGTAGCTGTTATGATTCCGGGAATTCCGTTCAGGACTGTGACATATTTAAACAAATCATCAAGGGATTCCGCGCTTACCGGATGTAACCGGGCTGCCGGTGTTAATCCTTATTTTTTATCTCATGAACAGGCATATTAAATCATTCTGGCTTCTTCCCCTGGTGGGAATGACGCTTTCTTTCATGCCGTCCTGCACGACGGACAGCTACGGGAACAGTTCCGTAACGCCCGGTGGAGCCGCCGCCATCGGTGTGGGGGCGCTGGCTGCCGGCGCTGCTATTGGGGCGGCTGTCCAGCATGACCGCGACAAGGACAGGTACCGCAATGACTGGCGCCACCATAATCCTCCTCCTCCGCCTCCCCGTCCGCCTCATCGACCCCAATGGCGGAGGTAAGAAGGGAGCGTGCGTGTAAGGGCGGCGATATTTTGGTTCGGCAGGGGGCCGGGAGGCGACGCGTTTTTCCGGTCTGCCCCTTTGCTGAAATCTCAGACCCGCCGTATGCCGCGGAGCGCCCAGGTCATGCGTTGTCTGGCGCTTTCCGGATCATTGAGGATAGAACCCAGCAAGTCGAGAACGGGCCGAGCTGCTTTGGGGTCGTGCACTTGGAGCTGTCCGGAAAGGATAAAGGGGGCTCCCCCGCAGCAGACAAGGTAAATGAGGATGTTCATGGGGTCTCCCATGAGCACGGATCCTTCCTGCTGGGCTTCCCGTATGGTTTCCAGCAGCACAAGGGGATGGCGCGTATGGATTCCTGAAATGAAACGGATGGCCGCCTGTTCCCCTGCCAGGGCGTCCAGAACCAGCTGGGCAATGAATTGGCCGTGACGCAGCAGGAACTCCATGACGTCTCCTAGGATGGCTTCCAGTTTTTCAAAGGCCGGAAGATGAATGTTGGCATGGATCCTGATGCCGGTGAACAGAGGTTCGTACCAGCGTTCCAGAAGCTCGGTCAGAAAAGCTTCCCGGTTGCCGAAGTGATAGACAAAGCTCCCTGTATTGGTGCCGGCCCGCAGGGACAGGCCGCGAACGGTAAGGGCGCGCAGCCCGGATTCCCCGACAATCATGGCACCCGTATTGAGCAGGTGCTCTCTGGTGGATTTCCGTTTGGGCATGAAGGTGAAGCTTGAACCTCCATGTGTGCCCCTTATCGGCCTGCAAGGCAAGGACTCGTTATGTCTGTTGCTGTAAAAAGCGGAACCGGGGCTCATCCTCTCCCCGGTTCCGCCGCCGGAGTCCTGAATGAATCAGGAGGTTGCTTTCAATTCCTTCCGCCGGGAGGCAATCCAGCGGGAAAAGAGTTTGGCCGTGGCCGGAATGATAAGCAGGTTCAGGATGGTGGCTGTCACCAGCCCGCCGAACTGGACGATGGCCAGGGGGCCGAGCAGTTCGCCTCCGGGCTGGTCAATGGCCCAGATCAGCGGGAGCAGCCCCAGCACGGTAGTCAGGGAAGTCATGATGATGGGGACCACGCGTTCCAGAGAACCTTCCCGTATGGCTTCCGCGGGTTCCATCCCCTGATGTTCCAGGGCCCGGTATCTGTTGAGCAGAATCAGGCCGCTACGGATGGCGAAGCCGATGACGGTCACGAATCCCACAATGGAAGCCACGGAAAGAATGGGAGGAATGTAAGTTCCTCCAAACAGGGAGGACAGCGTACCGGGGGAGGCAAGGAAGACGGCTACGATGCCGCCCACCAGGCACAGCGGTATGTTCACCAGAGTCAGCATGGCGCGTCGGACGCTTCCCAGTGCGGAGGAAAGGAGCAGCACGATGAGCACCATGACGATGGTGCCCAGGACGTAAAGCCGTTGTGATGCGGATTCCCGTGCTTTGATAGTGCCGTCATAGTCCACGGTACAGCCCATGGCGTTCATTACCGGGTCCAATTGTTCCCGACAGGCTTTCGCGAGGTCTCCCAGGTTGGAATTGGGGGAGGGATTGCAGGAAATCATGGCTTTCCGCATGGTGTTGTCCCTCAGGATGAGGTTGGAAACTTCCTCCCGGTACACCTGTGCCACGTCGTCCAGGCGCACGGTTTTTTTATTGGGGGAAATGAGTTCCAGGTTTTTGACATCTTCCATGGACGTTTTAAGTCTGGGGTCAATGCGCAGGACAATGTTCCAATGGTCCTGGTTTTTGATGACTTCTCCCAGTTTCTGTCCGTTCATGGCCGTGGAAACCTGTTCCGCAGCATTCGCCATGGTCAGGCCGTAGGAAGCCAGGGCTTCCTGATTGTATTGCACGCGAATGGTATCCACCATAATTTCCCGGTTGGCGCGTGCATCCGCCACTTCCGGCATGTTCTCCAGAATTTCCTTGGCTTTCCGGGCCGCCAGGCGGAGCTGGGGCAGCTCCGTGCCGTAAATGTTGATGGCGATTTCCGAGTTGGAGCCGGACAGAGCGGAACTGATGCGATGGGCCAGCGGATAGCCGATCATGGAGCTGGTGCCGGGGATGCCGTCAATGCATTTCTTGATGGCGGCGCGCAATTCTTTCTGGTCTTTCTTCAGATCCACGCGCACGAGCAGCTCGGAGGCGCTGACGGGTTCTGCGTGTTCGTCGTTTTCCGCGCGTCCCGTGCGCTGGGTGACACTGAGAACCCCCGGAATCTGTTCAATATCTTTCATCACTTTCCGGGAGATGCGCTCCGTTTCATCCAGGGAAGTTCCCGGCACCGTGCTGACGAAGACTGTGTAGCAATCCTCGTTGAACGGCGGCAGGAAACTGGTTCCGAACGTGGAACCCAGCCAGAGGGCCAGCAGCGTAATGGCCGTCATGATGGCGCAGACCGTTTTGGAAAAGCGCAGGCAGAATTCCAGGATGGGGGCATAAATGCGTTTAATGAGGCGGGAGCTGAAGGAATCCCCGCTTTCCAGAGTAGCGGCGTTTTTGCTTTTCTTGAACCATATGTAACAGAGAACCGGAGTAATGGTGACAGCTACAATAAGAGAAGAAAGCAGGGCCAGCATGTAGGAGATCCCCAGGGGCCGGAAAAACTGGCCTTCCAGACCGGACAGGAAGAGCACCGGAGTGAATACCAGCAGGATGATGACGGAGGAGAAGGAAATGGAGCCTACGATTTCGCTCTTGGCTTTCATCAGAACCTCATACTTGCTCTTGCGCTTATCTTTCGGCAGGGCGGCGTTCCTGTTCAGGTGCCTCCAGGCTATTTCCACGAAGATAATGGCGTTGTCCACCACGTCTCCCACGGCTACGGCAAGGCCGCCCAGGGTCATGATGTTGATGGCCAGCCCGAAGGCGGGGAACATCATCATCCCGAACAGGATGGACAGGGGCATGGAAATCAGCGTGATGATGGCCGTGCGAAGGTTCAGCAGCGTCAGGAAGATGACGATCATGACCACCGCTCCGGCAATGAGGAGGGTTTCCGTGCCGTTATCCCTGTCTCTTATACACATCTCCGAGCCCACGAGACCGAGGCTGATCTCGT
>ENA-OZFL01000456-OZFL01000456.1-human-gut-metagenome-genome-assembly--contig:-NODE-456-length-11334-cov-4.465201_pt1 | contig 11334 bp, 9 predicted proteins | sample MGYA00245108_ERZ653641 | MGnify/ENA primary metagenome ERZ653641 (study PRJEB26926, sample SAMN06165058) | human gut metagenome | biome: ENVO:00009003; feature: ENVO:2100002; material: ENVO:00002003... | reverse complement strand
TACGAGATCAGCCTCGGTCTCGTGGGCTCGGAGATGTGTATAAGAGACAGTGAAAGGTCTGCTCTTGTACCGAGGAGTTCCGCCTCAACGGCGGCATAATCCTGCGCCGCCTCACTGCACAATCTCTGTGCCTGCGCAGACTTTTCTTCAATGGCTTTTGTATGTTCTTTTAAATCTTTAATTTCACTTGCACGGCTTAGCAAACCTGTATTTCTGTTGAGCGAACCGCCTGTGAGCGAACCGCCCGCATTTACAACTTGTCCGTCAAGTGTAACGATTTTAAAACGGTACGAATATTTTTTGGCAATCTCGACTGCGGAATTAAGATTGTCTGCAATTACAATTTTGCCGAGCAAAGATGATAAAATATTTTTGAATTTGTTATCGCAGCTGCAAAGGTCGCTTGCAACACCGATAAAGCCATAGTTAGCTTCAAGTCCGTTTTCTCTAAGTTCTCTTGCCTTGATTGTGTTAAGCGGCAGAAAAGTTGCTCGTCCGCCGTCCGATGATTTAAGATAAGCAATAGCCGATTTAGCGTCGCTTTCGGTTTCCGTAACAATGTTTTGCATTGCCGCTCCGAGTGCGGTTTCAATTGCAACGCCGTACTTTTGCGGTACGGAAATTACTCGGGAAACAGGGCCGCACACACCTTTTAATCTACCGCTTTTAGATGCGTTTACCACAACTTTAACGCTTTTTGAAAAGCCTTCGAGGTTGCGTTCGAGATTTTCAAGGAAGTTGATTTTTCTTATATGTTCCTTGCTGTCAAGCAAAAGTCTGTCGCTTTCAGCCTTGTAGCTGTCACGCTTGTGTGCTTTTGACTGCAATTTAAGTTCAAGTCCCTGAATTGAATTTGTAATTGATGTAATTTCTTCCCGCAGATTTGTAAGATTTGTTGTGTATTCTTCGGAAATCTCTTCAAGCTCGTTTACTCTTGCAATTCCGTCTTTGTTTGCGGTTGTAAGGCTTTCGATTCTTTCTTCAAGGTCGGAAATCGAGCTTTCCGCCGTCATATCAATTACCCTTGCATCGGCAGACTTCGTTGTAAGCATAGAAAGCTCGGAAGTAAGCTGTTGCAGTTTGTCGCCGCTCTTGCCCGTATCAAGGTTGATAACATTCAGCTTTTCGGAAAGTGCGGTATATTCTTTCTGCTTTTCAATTATTTTTGTGTCAAGTTCAGCGATTTTCTCGTTCTTTTCCGCAATTTGAGTAGAAATAAGCTGTGAATTTTGCTGTGCGTTTTGGATTTCGTTTTCAACGCGCTTTATGTTTTCTTCGTTATGAAGAATATCGTTCTTTGAAACCGAAAGCTGTGAACGCATATCGGAAATGAGTGCATCAAGTTCTGAAATAAGATGTCTTACTTCGTCGGATTTTACGGCAAGCTGTCCGTTTTTCAGATATATTTCTTCCGACTCTTTTTGAATCTGCTCGAGCATTTTTTCGGCATCATCATATTGTGCGTGAGCAATGGCGATTTTTTCGTCCTGTGTTTTAAGCGCCGCCTGACTTTTGTCAAGGGTAAGCAGCCAAAGCGCTATTTCAAGTCCACGTTTTTCTTCGGAGTATTTTAAAAATTCCTGTGCTTTTTCCGATTGCCTTTTAAGAGGACCGACACGCTCTTCGAGTTCTGTCACGATGTCACGCAGTCTTAAAAGGTTTTCCTCCGTGCTTTTTAATTTGCGTTCGGCATCTGTTTTTCTGTAGCGATAGCGTGAAATACCTGCCGCCTCTTCAAAAATTTCTCGTCTGTCCTCGCCTTTTGAGGATACAATGCTGTCGATTTTACCCTGTCCTATCATAGAGTAACCGTCACGGCCAAGACCTGTATCCATAAAAAGCTCGTTAATGTCTTTTAGTCTGACCTGTGCTTTGTTAATGAGATATTCGCTCTCACCGCTTCGATAATAACGGCGAGTAATTGAAACTTCGTCGCCGTCGAATGCCAGCACTCTGTCTTTGTTTTCTATGTTAAGCGAAACTTCGGCATAGCCGAGTTTTTTTCTTTTGTCGGTTCCGTTAAAAACAACATCTTCCATCTTTGAACAGCGCAAACTCTTTGGAGATTGCTCGCCGAGCACCCAACGGATAGCGTCACTGATGTTGCTTTTGCCTGAGCCGTTCGGACCTACAACAGCGGTAATGCCCTGCTCAAAAGATAATTTAGTTTTATCAGGAAAGGTTTTAAAGCCTTGAATTTCAAGTGATTTTAATCGCATTTATTACCTCTGTTTTATGTAGATTTCGTATTCGTCAAGACTTTGGTCTGTCTTGATTTTCAGCTTGTAACCCATATTGTTAAGTCTGAATATGTTTGATTTATTCTGTCCCGCAAGTTTTGAAACCGAATGAGGATTTACATATGCCTCAAAAAAATCAACCTCTTTGTCGGGATAATTTTTAATCAGTTTAGTTATTTTATCAAAAAAGATTTTGTTTTCGCAAAGTTCTTTAAATGCAGGGTGATAATTATTGCCGAGGCTGTTATTTTCAAGACTTTCGGAATAATGAAGTCCGAGCCTTATAATACGGATGTTTTCGCTTTTAAATTTTAAAATGAGCTTTGAGCAAAGTTCAACCGATTGCTCAAGTGTGTAAGGAATAAACTTTTTACTGTTATAAAGATTTGCAAGTTCGGTATCCTGCATAATAACAGTCGGATATATCCTTACAGTATCCGGTCTGAGCTTTATAAATTCATCGGCAGTATAAATGTCTTTATAAAAATCAGAACCGTACAGTCCCGTCATCATCTGCAGTCCGAGTGATATGCCGTAATTTTTTATAATGCGGCAGGCATTTCTTACATCATCCGCCGTATGTCCTCTTTCATTGAGTTTAAGCACTTCATCATCCATAGATTGAGCGCCGAGTTCAATTGAAGTTACTTTATAGCTTTTCAAAAGACTTACAATTTCATTGTCAATGCAGTCGGGACGGGTAGATAACCGAATACCTTTAAAGCTGTTGATAAACGGTTTGGTCGCATCTAAAAGTTCGAGCATATATTCTCTGTCAATTGCTGTAAAACTGCCGCCGAAAAATGCAATCTCCGCCTCTTTGGTATTTTCTTTTAAAGAATCTACGGCGATTTTTACGGCATTTGTCACATCATCGGCATTTGGCTGATACGCTTGCCCCACAATGTTTCTTTGATTACAGAAAGTGCATTTGTGAGGGCATCCGTTGTGCGGTATAAAAAGCGCCACATTAGAATGTTTAATAACCCATCAACTCCAGTGCTTCTCTTGCCGCCTGCTGTTCAGCCTCTTTTTTGCTTTTTCCGCCGCCCTTGCCGATTACATTGCTGTTTAGATGAACTTCAACTACAAAATGTTTGTTGTGGTCAGGGCCCGATTCGTCAACGAGTACATATTCGAGCAATTCCCCGGGATTTTTCTGAATAATCTCCTGCAAAGTTGTTTTGTAATCGTTTACGGGTCTTTTCTTTGATGCCTTAATCGCAGGGATTACAAAGTTAAGAATATGCTTAGAGGCAGGCTCAATTCCGCCGTCAATATAAATAGCCGCAATCAGCGCCTCAAATGCATCTGAAAGTATTGACGGGCGTTCTGCACCACCGTTGTGGCGCTCGCCTTTGCTCAAAATAAGATACTTACCCAGTCCGAGTTGTTTTGCAAATACGAAAAGGCTCTTTTCACATACCAGTGAGGCTCTTAGTTTGGTAAGCTCGCCCTCCGGAAGCTCGGGGCAGTTTTTGAAAATGTAGTCAGAAACTACAATTGAAAGAACCGCATCACCTAAGAATTCAAGTCTTTCGTTATATTTGATATGTTTTGATTTGTGTTCGTTTGCATAAGAAGAATGTGTGAGTGCCTCTTCGAGCAAACTTATATCTTTAAATTTATAGCCGATTTTATTTTCAAGTTCCTGCACTTAAATCAGTCCTCCGAATTAATAACCTTTGAAATTTCACCGATCGCATCAGCAAGCACATAATCTCTTGAAAGTCTGATTGCGTTTTTAACGGTGACGGCTTTTGCACTGCCGTGCGCCTTGAACACAGGTTTTGATGCACCCAAAACAGGCGCACCGCCGTATGTGTTGTGGTCAAGTTTTTTCTTAAGTTTTTTTATATCGCCGAGCACGAGCGAAGCCGAAAGTTTGCCTTTAAGACTGCCTGTAAACAAGCTCTTGATCTCGTTCATAACAACCATTGCAACACCCTCATAGGTTTTTAAAATAAGATTGCCTGTAAAGCCGTCGCATACCACAACATCGCAAATTCCCTGCGGAATATCTCTGCCCTCAACATTGCCGACAAAGTTTAAGTTGCTTTCTTTCAAAAGCTGATATGTAGTTTGATAAAGCTCTGTTCCTTTGTGATCTTCGGTGCCGACATTTGCAAGTCCTACCCTTGGGTTATCAATCTTCATAACTCTGTTCATATAAATTGAGCCCATTACCGCAAATTGAACGAGCATTTCGGGACGGCAATCTACATTTGCACCGCCGTCAACAAGCATAAAGAAACCGTTTGCGGACGGCATAACGGGAGAGAATGCAGGTCGTTTAATGCCTTTAATTCTCTTAACCGCAAGAGTTGCACCCATACAAAGAGCACCGCTGTTGCCTGCGGAAACAAAAGCGTCACCCTCGCCGTTTTTAAGCAAATTAAATCCTACAGCCATTGAGCTGTCTTTCTTTGATTTAAGAACCGCATCGGCATGGTCGTCCATAGTAATAACTTCTGTGCAGTGATGAATTTCTATTCTGTCAAGAGATATATTATTGTCATGTGCAACCTTAAGAATTTTACCCTCGTCGCCTGTGAGAATAATTGATAAATCGTCAAATTCCGCAACAGCCTCCGCACAACCCTTGATTATTTCAAGCGGTGCGTTATCTCCGCCGAAGGCATCTACTATAATTTTCATTTTTACACCTCTAAATTCATATGTGTAAGATAAGCCTCAAGGCTTTTAAGCGCTCTGTCCGAATATGCTTTTCCTCGCTCCTGCTTGTCACGGGGACGATTTTCGAGAGCAGGAAGTACACCGAAATTTGCGCCCATTGGCTGGAATTTCTCCACATATTTGTCGGATATATAGCCCGCAAGAGCGCCGAGCATTGTGTCAGTCGGTAAAATCACAGGTTCTTGACTGTTTAATCTTCGCACTGCGTTTATGCCAGCAAGTATTCCCGAAGCCGCCGATTCCATATAGCCCTCAACACCTGTAAGCTGACCTGCAAAGAACAAGTTTTCATTTTCTCTCAAAGAAAAGTCGGCATTGAGCAGTTTAGGTGAATTAATAAATGTGTTCCTGTGCATTACTCCGTAGCGGTAAAATTCCGCTTTGTGCAATGCAGGAATCAGTGAAAATACCCTTTTCTGTTCACCAAATTTTAGATTTGTCTGAAATCCTACGAGGTTATACATTGTGCCCCCGCAATTTTCTTTCCTTAACTGCAGTACAGCCCACGGTCTGTGTCCCGTTTTTGGATTTACAAGACCGACAGGTTTCATCGGTCCGAATCGCAAGGTGTTTTCACCACGCTGTGCCATAACTTCAACAGGCATACAGCCCTCGTACACTTTAGGATTGTTTACATCAAAGCTGTGCAAAGGTGCTCTTTCGGCGGTTACAAGTGCCTGATAAAAAGTTTCGTACTCTTCTTTATTCATCGGGCAATTTATATAATCGTCGCCACTGCCTTTATCGTATCTTGATGCATAGAAAGCATAATCCATATCAATGCTTTCGGCACTCACAATCGGAGCGGCGGCATCAAAGAAAGAAAGCGAAGTACCGAATCGCTCTATTATTTTTTCGGCAAGAGCGTCCGAAGTAAGCGGACCCGTAGCAATAATTGTAATTGCATCATCGGGAATTTCTGTGATTTCCTCTTCAAAAACGGTTATGTTTTCATCGGCTCTTATTCCGTCGGTTACAAGTCTTGAAAAAATATCTCTGTCAACCGCAAGAGCACCGCCGGCAGGCACTTGGCATTTGTCTGTGCATTTCATAAGAAAAGAATCAAGTCTGCGCATTTCTTCCTTTAAAAGTCCTGCGGCGCTTTCTGTTCGCATTGCCTTTAATGAATTTGAACACACAAGTTCGCCGAATAAATCGGAATGATGAGCAGGCGTTTTTTTCTTCGGTTTCATTTCATAAAGGTGAACCTTTATTCCGTGAGATGAGATCTGTTTAGCGGCTTCACAGCCTGCAAGACCCGCACCTATTACATTGATATAACCTTTTTCCAAAAAGTTCACCTTTCCTTTTCAGTCGTATTAATTATTCTCCGTCTTTCTCAACGAATTCTTTTTCAAATCCGCAGCCCTCTGTTGCACAATAAAGTTTCGGCTTTTTACCCTTTTTCTTAAAGAGTATGCCGCCGCACTGCGGACATCTTTCGTTTACGGGTTCGTTCCAGCTTACAAAATCACATTCCGGATAATTTGAACAGCCGTAGAACACACGCTTTTTCTTTGTGTGCTTAACAATAACATCTCCGTTGCATTTAGGGCATTTAACGCCTGTCTTTTCAACAAACTTAAGAACATTCTTACATTCGGGGTAACCCGGGCAGGCAATAAATTTGCCGTATCTGCCAACCTTAACAACCATCTGTCTGCCGCATTTGTCGCAGATAATGTCTGTCTGATCTTCTTTAAGCTGGAGTTTCACACCCTCCATCTCTTCTTTGGCTTTCTTGAGAGTTTTATCAAAATCGGAGTAGAATTCGTCAAGCAATTCCACCCATTCTTCCTGACCGTGCTCAACCTCGTCAAGCTTTTCTTCCATTTGTGCGGTGAATTTATAGTTTACAATCTTCGGAAAGCGCTCTTTTAAAAGGTTTGTCATAACCTCGCCGAGCTCTGTCGGATACAAAGTTTTTGCCTCACGCTTTACATACTCACGGCTTGTAATTGTTGTAATTGTTGCCGCATAAGTTGACGGTCTGCCGATACCGTATTCCTCAAGCGCCTTAATTAACGATGCCTCGGTGTATCTTGCGGGCGGCTGTGTGAAGTGCTGATTCTTTTTAAGCTCCTTGCACTTTACAGGCATATCTTTTTCAAGCGGTGGGAGCTGTGTGGATTTTTCTTCTTCCGTATCTTTGCTTTCTACATACAAGGTTGTAAAGCCCTCAAAGTCAACATAGTATCCCGATGCCTTGAAAATGTATTCTTTAGCCGAAATTTCAGCCTGCGTGGTTTTCTGAATACAATCAGACATCTGTGACGCCATAAATCTGTTCCAAATAAGATTGTACAGCTTAAACTGGTCAGATGTAAGGCTTGCCTTTACATCTTCCGGTGAAAGGCTCGGCATTGAAGGTCTTATAGCCTCGTGTCCGTCCTGTGCATTGCTCTTGGTTTTAAATACTCTCGGTTTTGCCGGCAGGAATTTTTCACCGAATCTGTTTAAAATATACTGTGCCGCCTCTTCCTTTGCCACATCTGAAATTCTTAAAGAGTCGGTTCTCATATATGTGATAAGACCCGTTGCACCCATTCCCTCAATGTCAACACCTTCGTACAGCTCCTGGGCAACTTTCATTGTTCTTCTTGACTGGAAGCCGAGTTTTCTTGACGCCTCCTGCTGCAATGTTGATGTGATGAAAGGCGGTGCGGGGGTTTTTCTTCTTGTGCCGTGCTTTACTTTTGTAATCATATATTCGGCATCTGCAAGATCCTGTTCAATCTTTTCTGCCTGTTCTTGATTTTCTATTTTTATCTTGCCGTTGGCATCGGAATAAAGAGAAGCCGAAAACGACTTTCTGCTGCCCTTAGGAATAAACTTAGCGTCAATAGTCCAATATTCTTCGGGCTTGAATTTTCTGATTTCTTCTTCTCTGTCAACAATAATTCTTACCGCAACAGACTGTACTCTGCCGGCTGATAGTCCTCTTCTGATTTTTTGAGAAATGAAAGGACTTAACTTATAACCTACAAGTCTGTCGAGAATACGCCTTGCCTGTTGAGCGTTTACAAGGTCGATATTTATAGAACGTGGATGAGCCATACCGTTTGTTACGCCGTTTTTGGTAATCTCGTTAAATTCAACTCTGTTGTTGTCATCAAGCGGCAAGCCGAGAATATACGCAAGGTGCCAAGAAATTGCCTCTCCCTCTCTATCAGGGTCGGTTGCGAGGTAAATCTTGTCGCTTTTTTCTGCGAGCTCTTTAAGTTCTTCTACAAGTTTTTCTTTACCTTTGATGATTTCGTATTTTGGTGCAAATTTTTTCTTTATATCAACGCTGAGTCTGGCTTTAGGCAAATCTCTTACATGTCCCATAGACGCAATTACTTCGTAATTTCCGCCGAGGTATTTTTTGATTGTTTTAGCCTTAGCAGGTGACTCAACAATTACTAAATCTGACATTTACTGCCTCCGTTTATTTTAATACATACATTCTGCCCTGCATTGCCGTTACCAAACCTTTCATTTCAAGTTGAGTAAGGGCCGTAAGCACTTTAAATACAGGGATACCGAGTTCGCTTACTATTTTATCTATATGAACAGGCTTGTTGCCGATAGTACCGTAAACTGTTACGGCTGCATCGGACAAACCCAATGCTTTCAAATCTGAAATACTTTTCCGCCCATCTGCGTTTTCTTTATTATTAACACCAGCGGAAACGCTGCTGCTTTTGCTTGCGACATTTTTAGTTTCTTTTACAGCCTTTTCGGGCTTTAATGTTTTATCGGAAGATACATTTGCATTAATCTTTTCAGGCTTTGCCTTATCTTTTTTATTTGTGCTGTTTTTTGATTTTACAGCCTTTTTGCCTTTTACAGGCACTGCCTCAAGGTCGGTAAAGCTTATATTATCAAAATCAAGTTTTTCGTCCTCAACATATAACCCTCTGTTTGAGTTAAACTCGCTCAAAACATCCATAAAATCAGTTACAGGGCAGGCAAGCCCGTTTTTTATAAGAGTATTCGAGCCCTCGTTCTGCGGACTGTTGTTTCCGAGCAGAGCAAAAACTTCTTTGCCCTGGTCGATTGCCATTCTTGCGGTAATCAGCGAACCGCTTTTTATTCCCGCCTCCATTACAACAAGACCGTCCGAAAGAGCGGATATGATTCTGTTGCGAGCGGGAAAATTATATCTTAGCGGCGGTTCATCGGGCGGATATTCGGATATAACCGCACCGTTTTGCGCAATTGCATTTCTCATACCCTCGTTTTCGGTAAGATATTTATAGTTGATACCGCAGCCAAGCACGCATACGGTAATTCCGTTTGCAGAAAGTGCTCCTCGGTGCGACGCACAGTCAACACCGAGCGCACCTCCGCTTATAATAACAACGCTGTACTTAGCAAGAGCATATGCAAATTTGTATGAATTATCCGTACCGTATCTTGTTGCCCGCCTTGTGCCAACAATTGAAACGCTTAGGCGGTTGTCAAGCTCCGGAAGTTGTCCGTTTACATAAAGAACGGCAGGCGGAGTATCAATATTAATTAATTTTTGCGGGTAATGCTCGTCGTCAATCGCAATTACCGAATATTTCAGTTCGTTGCATTTGCTTAATATCTCATCCGCAACCGAAACCTTAGTGTTGTTAAGTTTTCGCATTTCGTTCGGCGTAAAGATACCGCAGTGTTTCCACTCTTTTTCTCCGCCGTGAACAAACTCGGCAATGTCATTGTAAAGTTTAAAAATTCTCTTTACCTTTATATTGTTATAACCGAGTGCTTTTGAAATCCATATCCAGTAACGAGCATTTTCAGAAATCATTTCATCATTTCCCACATCAGTATTGCAGCAGCCACAGATGCGTTGAGTGATTCAGCCTTGCCCTCCATATGTATGGTGATTTTGTTTTGGCAAGCTTTTTCTGTTTCTGCTTTTATTCCGTTGCCCTCGTTGCCTACAACGATTGCGCACGGAGTTTGAAATTTTACATCCGTAAGACTGACAGCGTCGCTGTTTACAACGGCAGCATACGAATTAATCTGCGGATTTTCGTTAAGGAAATCCTTAATTGAACTTTTGATTATAAAAGGTATTCTGAACACAGCGCCCATACTGCCTCTTACAACCTTTGGATTGTAAATATCGCAACAGTCACAGGAAAGTATAACTCCGCTGACATTAAATGCCTCTGCCGAGCGCAAAACAGTGCCGAGATTGCTTGGATCCTGCACATTATCAAGCGCCAAATATTTACTGTCACCCTTTATTGTATCAAACTCATTGGTTTTGTCAAGTGTTTTTATAACCGAAAGAAAGCCCTGTGGCGATTGAGTATCACTCATAAGGGCAAAAATGTTTTCATTTACACAGATTACATTCTTTGCTTTTTCTTCAAGTAAAGCAAAGTCCTCACCGTGCTTTTGCATAGCTTTTTCGGTTACAAATAATGTCTGAATTTCCGCACCGCTGAAAACTGCGTCCATACAGATTCTTAGCCCCTCCGCTAAAAAAAGACCGCTCTTGCGGCGTTCTTTTGCGCTTGACTTGAGTTTTACGGCTTTTTTTACATTAGAATTGTCTTTGCTTGTAACAAACAGCATCTTTTTTCTCCTAAAATGCCAATTGCGTTTGGTGTTACCCAAACGCAATTACAGTTTAAATTAAGCGTTTTTAGCCTGCTCAACAAGAGCTGTAAAAGCCTTAGGATCAGCAATAGCAATCTCTGAAAGCATCTTACGGTTCAATGTAATGCCGGCCTTTTTAAGACCATTCATAAATGTTGAATAGTTTGTGCCGTTTGCTTTGCAAGCTGCGGAAATTCTGGAGATCCACATTCTGCGGAATTCTCTCTTCTTTTGCTTTCTGCCGATATACGCATACTGACCGCTCTTCATAACAGCCTGCTTAGCTGTTTTGAAAAGGCGATGCTTGCTGCCGTAATAACCCTTAGCAGCCTTTAAAACTTTTTTTCTTCTTTTGCGTGTGGCCATAGCGCCTTTAATTCTTGCCATAACTTATTTCCTCCGTTTATATTGAGTAATTATCCTTAAAATTCAATTATATCACCGAATCAAGCCGGCATGTTCTTATTTATAGGGAACAAGCCTTTTCATCTGCTTTTGATTGGTAACATCGCCAACAGCTGTTTTGCGAAGATTTCTCTTGCGCTTTGTGGTTTTCTTTGTAAGGATGTGAGAGGTGTAAGCATGAGCGCGCTTAACCTTACCGCTTTTTGTGGTTTTGAAACGCTTTTTAGCGCCGCTGTGTGTTTTGATCTTAGGCATAATTATTCCTCCGTCATATTTTAATTATTTAGAAAAGTAAGCATTACTTACTTGAAGACTTAAGGGAAACAAACATAAGAATCTGCCTGCCCTCAAGCTTCGGGGCTTTATCAACATTAACACTGTCTCTTATACACATCTGACGCTGCCGACG
>ENA-OZFL01000437-OZFL01000437.1-human-gut-metagenome-genome-assembly--contig:-NODE-437-length-11792-cov-5.847406_pt1 | contig 11792 bp, 6 predicted proteins | sample MGYA00245108_ERZ653641 | MGnify/ENA primary metagenome ERZ653641 (study PRJEB26926, sample SAMN06165058) | human gut metagenome | biome: ENVO:00009003; feature: ENVO:2100002; material: ENVO:00002003... | reverse complement strand
GCTTCTCTTTTTTATTTTCTTATCTTTCTAATAATGAATTAATCACTATCTTTGCTCTTAGAAGGTGCATGAAGTCATGTATCACCCAAAACTTACGAAAAGTAGTATGGCAGGAGCAGAATTTAAAATCACGGATGAAATCTCGTCCAGTATATTTACAAAGCTTGAAAAACTTTCTAAGGATTTGAAAACATTGGATGATGATTTTAAGAGAACATCCAATAGTTATGCGGATTTTGCTTCGAAACTGGCGATTCAAATCAATGCAAGTCCTGGAAATTTGTCGGAATTGGATATAAAAAGCAAGGAATACGAGCAGACAGTAAAAAAACTACATGATACCCAGAATAAACTTGCCGACTTGCAACAAAAATACAAGGAATCACTTAAGCAAGTTAATGAAGTAACCAAACAGGCGGTAAATAATGCGCAAAAGGACGCAAAAGCAAAGAAACTTAATGCTGAAGCTGAATTGAAACTTGAGAAGGCGCAGACAGAGCGTCTACGCCAGCAAAAACTACTGAATCAGGAACAGAAAAAACAAAAACTGACTACAGAACAGGCGATACAGCTTTCAAAACAAGAAGTCCATTCAATTGCTGAAGCTGAAGCCGTAAATAAGCAATTACGTCAGGCTGTGAAGGATTTGACAGATGCGGAAGATAAAGAAGGGAAGATACGTCAGCAATTGAATTCGGCAATAAATCAGAACACTAATTATATAAAAAGGAATCGCGATGCGTATGTGCAGGCGAAAATGACAGTCGGCGATTACAAGGAGCAGATAAAACTGGCAATAGTGGAATTGAAGAACGGCAATGATTCAATGAAAAACTTTGGTATTGTCGCAAAAGGGTTTGGAGGAATAATCAAGACTAGTATTGCTGGTGGAACCAGACAGGTCGCTTCTAATGTGGGTTCAATGATCAAGGGCTTTGTCGGAGCCCAAGCAGTTATTACAGGAATTCAGAAGCTAATAGGAGCATTTAAACAGGGGATTAATACGGCAATTGACTTTGAAGCTGCAAACAGTAAGCTCGCAGCCATATTGGGTACGACCAAAGGAGAGATAAAAGACTTGACAGCAGATGCTAGGCGTTTGGGAGAAGCGACAAAATACAGCGCCTCAGAAGCGACCAACCTGCAAATAGAATTATCCAAATTAGGCTTTTCCAAGACAGAGATACTTGATATGACCGAGGGAGTGCTGAAATTTGCCCAGGCTACTGGTGCTGAATTGCCGGAAGCTGCTGCTTTGGCTGGTGCGGCTCTACGTATGTTCGGGGCTGATACGGAAGAAACGGAACGGTACGTATCCGCAATGGCTGTCGCAACAACCAAGAGCGCCCTTTCCTTTTCCTACCTTCAGACAGCAATGCCCATCGTCGGACCTGTTGCCAAGGCCTTCAACTTCACAATAGAAGACACATTGGCCTTATTGGGCAAACTGGCAGACGCAGGATTTGATGCTTCCATGTCGGCTACAGCCGCCCGGAGTATATTACTGAATTTGGCTGATGGCAGTGGTAAATTAGCACAAGCTCTTGGTGGACCAGTTAAGACATTACCGGAATTGGTTGACGGATTGAAAAGATTAAAAGAACAAGGGATTGATCTGAATTCCACACTGGAAATGACCGATAAACAAAGTGTGGCAGCTTTTAACGCCTTTCTGACCGCATCAGACAAGATCGTTCCTCTCCGTGACCAGATTACAGGAGTGGAAGATGACTTGAATAAAATGGCCGATACTATGGGGAACAATGTACAAGGCGCATTGTATAACTTATCATCAGCCTGGGAATCTTTGATGCTGACTATAATGGACAATACCGGAGCCATGAAGGATTTTATCGACATGGCAACAAATGGCATACGCAAAATAAATGAATGGCTAATGAGTGCGGAACAACTTGCAGATAAGCAAGTTGAAACAGCCAAGAGAGCAGCATCCCCTTATGCGGAGGAATCCATAAAATCTGAGATTATTGCCATAAACCGTTTGAAAGATGAATATATAAAAGCTGGGGATGACGAAACGACAGCGTTGGAAAAAGCCAAAAATGAAAGAATTGCCGTTCTTGAACAGGAGTTATCAAAGCAACAGTCTTTAAGGAATAAATTCTATAATGAGAACCAGCAATTATGGAAAGATATGGAAGATGCTTCATTCTTCAAACAGGCGTTGGGATTGGAAAAGACAAATGCCGAATTCGGTAAAGAACAGACAAGAACTTGGAATGAATATCTGGATAAAGTAACTAAAGTGACTTCTTTGGAAAAACAGATTGCGGCTATCAGGGAAATATCAAATTCTATTGATGATGCATCTGGAACGTCTACGACTTTAACAGACAAGCAAAAAGAGAAATTGGAGAAGCAACGTAAAGAACAACTTAGAATCGATAAGGCGTATCAGCAGAACAGATTGGAGTTAATGGATGAAGGTCTAGAAAAAGAACTTGCGAGTATTCGGTTGAATTATACGCAACGTATAGCAGAGGTGAAAGGAAATAGTGAGAAAGAAAATGAAACCCGTAAAAACCTTGCTGAGAAGATGCAGGAAGAACTTGCCAATAAAGAGATCGATTTCTATCTGAGTCAGGAGAAGAAAAAGTTACAGATAACATTAGAAGCAGTCAAAGAGGGAAGCGAAGAGCAACGTGAGTTGAGAATGCGAATGATAGATTTGGATGAAGAGGCTGAGATAAACGCCATGAAGGGGAATTATGAGAATCTTCAGGCAGTAAGGGACAAATACAAGAAAAAGCGCATAGACGAGCTGAACAGGCAGACATATGAAGATATCAAAAGAATGGAGAATTCTGCTTCACGGCAGGCGGAGGCATTTGTGGTAGGGCTTGCTGAACAGCAGAACGAGCTTGAAAAAAGCCACCTGAAAGGCGAGATGAGTGAAGAGAAATATAAGGAGGCCCTTTATAAACTCACGATAAAATATAATAAAGAAATGCTTTTGGCTCAGATATCAGCAGCCGAGGCTGAATTGAAAGTGGCGGAGGCAACCGGTACCACCCCACAGGAGAAGATAGAGGAATTAAGGCTGAAACTCCAAAAGCTGCGCGCGGATTTTGGTTCGTTATTGAATGATGAGGCGTCTAATGAAGCTGAAAAAGGGAAGAAACAAGTAGAGGATTGGGCGGATGCTTTGAAAAACATTACAGATTCCTTTCCTTCCGAACAAAGCGGGTTTGCAGATTTCTTCTCAGGGATTAATGATGTGCTTGGAGATTTGGCCAAAAAAGCCCAAGAGGCAGGTGGTTCTTTTTCTGATATGTGGGCTAATATGTCAAATGGAAAAAGGCTTAAGCTTGTTTTAGGAAGTTTGGCTAAAATCTCTGACGGTTTGAATTCCATGATGCAGAACATATACGAGAACCGCATATCCAAAATTGAAGAGGAGCAGGAAGCCAATGAGGAAGCGGGGGAACAAGAACTGGCAAGGATTGAGCGTCTTGAAGAAACAGGTGCTATCAGTTCGGAAGAAGCGGAGGCCCGTAAACGTGCCGCTGAGGATAAAACAGCACGAAAAAATGAAGAATTGGAGAAGAAGAAAGCTCAATTGCAACAAAAACAGGCAAGATGGGATAAAGCCAATAGCATCATACAGGCTACTATTGCAACGGCTTTGGCTGTAGCGAAGGCGTTGCCTAATTTCGTACTTGCTGGTATTGCGGCGGCTATGGGGGCTGCGCAAATAGCTGTGATAGCATCACAACCTATACCTAAGTATGCCAAGGGTACTGATTCGCATAAAGGCGGATTGGCTGTAGTAGGTGATGGTGGTGTTCCTGAAACAATCGTTACTGAAAAAGGAGCGTATATTACTCCGTCTGTCCCTACTTTGGTTGACATCCCTAAAGGTGCGAAGGTTATACCTTATGCTGTGGATATGGACAGGATAAAGGCTCATGCAAATGATTTTGATGGTCTTATGGCATATAGAAGCGAAAACAATCTTCCTCCTGTATCAATAGTTAATGATTATAGCGAACTGGAGAAAAAGATAGGGCATCTGGAGAAATCACAGCAGATAGGATTTGCAAAATTAGCCAAGGCGATAAGAGAAAACAATTATCAGCAATTTTCAAAAAGTATATGATTATGAGGTATACAAGTGACATATATGAACTTCCCTTGTCCGTTTTTATAGAGATCTATACCAATGATAGCAATACTATCGAATTTGACGGTGAGGACAAAGGGGCCGCATCGGCAAAAATTATCAATGACTATATAGAAATTGTCGGGAGCAAACAGTTGTTCTCTGAGATATTGAATTGTAATGAGCGTATGAATCTCGCAATGACTGTGGAGTGCATGAAGGCATGTGAGAACATGATGAAGTTGAAAATGTATGATGAGGTGCGTGATATTCTGATGAAGATAGGTTATTCGTGCAAGAAAGGTGATGTAATGGCCATGAATGCTAGAATATCCGCGTTAAAATCCCGTGCACAATATGATTTGGACAAGATAAGTAAGGAAAAGAATGAGGAACCGAAGGAGAAGCCTACAAAACGGGGGTTTATAAATGAAGTTGTCGCTATTGGAAAATATAATAAGATGCATATCAATCTGAAAGAATGGACCGCCGGATCTTATGCCTGTCTTGTAAGGCAGACATGTGACGAAATCGATGGGTTGAATCGTAAAAAGAAATAATTATGTATTATCGATGTGAGTTACTTATAAATGGTCTGAAGTACAGGGTTACTGATGATCTTGAGAATTGGGACGAGGTGAAGGCTAGTTTCAAGAGAAATGACTATGACGGTGTTATCCGTACATTTTCCAACAAATTTTCTTTTGCTGGGGATGCTAGAAAATTGCTGTTAAAACAATATGATGAAGATTATTTGAATGCTTCTGCCTCAATAATAATAAGTACAAGAAATAACAGTTGGTTGTATAATGAACGGTTTAGTTGCGCTCTCAATTTCTCTACATTGCAGGATAATGGTCGTATCTTACAGATAAATGCCGTGGATGATAGCGTGGCGTCCATGATAAAGGCTAAAAGGGGAACCCAATATGAATATCCTGTTGAAGAGGTAAAAAGCCCCATTCCTCTTGTTTATGACGGGCTTGAACTTTCAGAATCGGCAAAATGGCTATCCACAGGTGACATATATAATGGTGAGATAGGTGATCTATTGGATAATGACAAGTACGTATATGCAAACTTTTCTTCCAATTGGCAGCCTATGCAATTATATACGGAGGCAACAGATATCAACATAGGCAATGCAACGGAGATATTAGACCAATCGTATATGGCATTTCAAGACCAGTATCTTGATGGTGATGGCAACGTGGCGGACGGATACAAGGATGAGAATACCATTGTAACAGCTTTGAAAAGCGTCAAACTATCTGTTGATATCAATTTTAATTTTTTCATTCGTTATCAGTCGCTAGCATGGGGATCTGCTCATGGAGTTGCTCTCCGTCTGGCGAAAATCGGCACGGACAACAAGACAACGACAGTGATAATAGAACATTTTTGGACTACTCCCGAAGAAACATTGCAGGAAAAGGAATATTCGGAGCATTTTGATGTGCCATTAGACAAGGGAGAAAAACTTGTCCTGATGTGCAAACTTGAATGTACATTGATAGGCGGAGGTAGTGCCCGTGTGTATTATCCCATGTCTTCGGATAGCCGTGTTACAGTATCGTGGAAAAATCGAATAAACCCTGTTGAGATGGATGTTATAAAGCCCGATACATTGCTGAACAGACTGCTTAAAAGTATTAATGGAGAGAAAGATGGTTTGACTGGAGTGATTGAGGGGACAGGAGATAGAAGGCTTGATAATTGTATGCTCTTGGCGGCTGAATCAGCCCGTAAGATTCCTGGAGCCAAAATATATACATCCTTCACCAAATTTGCAAACTGGATGAGTTATGTGTTTGGTTATGCTTACGACATATCCGGGAATACAGTAACTTTCCGGCATAGAAGCAAATACTTCTCGGATGATGTTGTCAAAAGGATAGATGATTTATCTGATTATGAGATGAAGGTTAATTCTGCATTGGTGTATTCTCGGATACGGATAGGCTTTGACAAACAGGATTACGACACGGCTAATGGAAAGGATGAGTTCCGTTTTACGAATGAATATACCACAGGCGTGACCATGACGGACAATAGCCTTGAAATGATATCTCCATACCGTGCGGACGCATACGGCATAGAGTTCCTTGCTGACAAGATAGGTGAAGATACTACAGACAACGAAAGTGACACTGATTTATTTATGGTAGGGGTAAAATCTGATTCGTCTGGACTTAAGTATATATTGAACAGGGATTATCTTATGGGTGGCGTTCTCAGCCCTGACACAATGTTCAATGCCATGTTTTCCCCTTCTTCTATGGTTTTGGCCAATGAAGCATACATCGGCTCATCTGTTGAGATGCTTACTTTTGCGTCATCAGATGGTAATAGTGATGTGGGTATTGATGGAATGGGGGAAAGTAGGGATATAATTCTTTCAAAAAGGATGTTTACTGTGGCGGAGGTGGAATTTGAGACTTCGGATGTGGAACTCCCGGAAGATCTTACAGGAATTGTTGAACTGGAATACCAAGGCAAAGTTGTACAGGGATATTATCAGCAGGCTGATTACAATTTTACAAAATCACAAAGTTCAAAGGTAACTTTGATCGTGAAAAATTTAAATTCGTTATAAAGATTCAAATTTTAATTGTTATATTTGCAATGAAAGCTTGTGAAGTCACAAGTTACTAGAAACTTACGAAAAGACTATGATATCAATCGGAGATGTTTGTCCGTTATTCTTTAAACCGCTGAAATATAAATATTCAAATGCAGGATGTTTCAGACAAGTATTTTCTGTGTCAGACAACATCCTGCTGCAAATATTTTGTGATAACGGCGAAAAACCTTCAGCTTATTTGAATGATAAGATCGGCAATATTTCCTCCAAGATAACACTGCTCACTTATGATGTAAATGAAAGTATTAAGATGTATTATGCCTCATTATCTCCTTCGGAGGGGATATATACAGTAACTATAGCCGATAAAGAATGTGAGGAGTTCTGCGTGTGTGAGAATATAGGTGATTCTATTCTGATCGAATATTCCCATAAAGATAATAATTCTGCGTTTGATAATATATTCTGGATTGATGAGGTCCGGCAGATGTTCCAGTTCAGAATAATAGGAGGATTCAAGCCGGATGGGGTGGAGTTGAAAGTTGAAAACGAACAGTTTGTGAATCAGAAGCAGGAGATAATAGAAATGTATTCTCTCCCTTATAAAACATTTGATTTTGTTTTCGGGACAAGTTGTGGCGTTCCGTATTATATAGCGGAGTTTATAAATAAGGTACTTTGCCTTTCTCATGTCAGCATAAACGGTAATTTGTTTGTACGGGAAGGGGATTCTGTCCCGGAAAAGATTGATACAATAGGTAAGAAACAGATGTTTATATATAAAGTGACTTTACGCCCTAGACAAAATGATATCGCCGGGATCGGAGGCAAAACTGAGATTACAACTTCATCTTCAGGCATCGCGTTTTTACTAACTAATCCCGAAGAGGACGATGTGTTGAAATATAAGAAGGCGAAAGCTGCTTTTGTTAATGAAAATTACGTGTAATCATGGCTAGAAATCGTCCTATAAAGATATTGTGGTACGGTTCGGAAACGGATGATGAAGGGAATCCGATTATACCGAAAATATCCCCGTCATTTGAAAAGCGACTGGAAGGGTTGAATGAGGGAGAGATATACATACATAATGATGATAAGAATCCTTCTATTTACATAAGAACCAATAAAGACAGGGTTGTTGCCATATCGGGAGGTGTAAATATAAGTGAATTGGCTAAATATTTTTTGCGCAAAGACAAGGAGGATTCTACAAATTTTCTTTTATCATTATTGGGCGGAACCGTCATCAAGAAATACGCCAAGTTCGGTGATTTCGTTACCGGTGTATCAGGTGGTTACATAGACGAAAAGGGCAATCTTGAAATGGAAAGCGGTGTATTTCGTAAGCGTTTGTTTGTTCCTGAAATAGCCTATAACCGTACAACCTATTTCAAAGGACGTATGGTAAACTCCCCCGGTGGTGGTTGTACCGTATTGTCATACGTGGATAACGGCGATGGAACCTACACCATCACTCCCGATCTGACAGATGCGGACGGATTGAGCCAGTTTGTTGATGACATCCTTACCACCTATTTTGTGACTAAAAATAGCGAAGGCAAGCTGAACGGCTTTGAAGAAATGAAATTCCGTGTGACTGCCGCAGATTATACAGCCAAGAAGTTTACTGTCATTCCCCGTCCGGGGCATTCTGACTGGAAACCTGCCGAGCAGATGGTATTGGCACAAACAGGTAACTTTACGGACCCGGAACGTCAGACTTATATACTTATTGATTCCGTCAACGGAAACAACTGTATTACATTCTTTGACAATGCCAACACTTGGGACCCGGAGCCGGCACAGATGCCTGCGTGGTTCGGCAAAAAAAAGGGCATGACCGTTAACGGAATTGATTGCGAGAAATATTCAGCCGTGTTGCAACAGGTCTTATTGACTGGGCTTATCTTCCAGATAGATGAGATAACGGGAAACAAGGTTCGTGTACCCTTGGACAAGGGTGAATGGGTTGCAGGGAAGTACGCCTACTATGACCGGGTGTCACATAACGGGGCTTTGTGGTTGTGTGTTGATGATAACGGAACGACAACAGAACCGTCAGAAGGTAATCCGGCGTGGTTGAAACAAGTGGCGGAAGGAGCGGACGGAGCGACAGGTCCGCAAGGTGTTCCCGGAACGCCGGGAAAGGACGGTGTTACTTACTATACATGGATAAGATACGCCGACAACGCACAGGGCGGAGGTATCAGCAATAATCCTACAGGGAAAGCGTATATCGGATTCGCCTACAACAAGACGAGTGCGGTGGAGAGCAACACCCCTTCTGACTACACATGGAGTGAGATAAAGGGTGAGCAGGGTGTTCCCGGTGCACCCGGAGCTGACGGAAAAACTTATTACACATGGATAGCTTATTCGGATAACGCGGACGGTACGGGTATGTACCAGCAGCCGAACGACAACACCAAGTATATAGGCATAGCAGTCAATAAGGAGACCGTCACGGAGAGCAGCAACCCTTCCGACTACACATGGTCGCTGTTCAAAGGTAAGGACGGTGCTGACGGTGAGAGCATCACAGCAGCCGGTCATTGGGAGTCCGCCAACACTCCGTATGCGAAAAACAGTACAGTATCGTTTGCCGGAGGATCTTACTTAAGCAAGGTTCAAACATCCAATCCGCCACTTCCGCTTCTTCGTGTGAGAGGTGGACGTTATCTAAGGAAGAAGGATGGCGGTTACATACTTTCTGGGAAGAGATCGGATAAGGCTGTCAACTCCGACTGGCAGGAAATGACTTCCGGTGTTGAACCATCTCCATCATATTGGCTTGACAGCCCGGTAAGCACAATAAACTTTACCAGTACGGGCACACCGTCACCGTCAGCGTTTGTCGTTACCATGAAACAGAATGTAGGCGGTAATGTGAGCGATACGAACAGCTTTTATCTTGCTGCACGCAAATACAACGGAAGCTGGCTGGCTCATGTAGGTGCTACCCTAAGCAATCAGATATCCGTTCCAGCGACAGCCGGATACACCCAGTTTGCCGTCCGGGCTTATAAATCAGTTTCCGATGCGAACGCATGGAATAATAATTTTGTCGCTGAAAAAGGGGTGGGTGTTGCAAATGATGGTACCATAGGAGCAACCGGAGCAACAGGGGCGTTTCCCCGTGACAGAGGTGTATTCGCATCAGGACAGACTTATGTCTGGAATGCGGATTACCGGGATAAGGTTATATATCTGATAGGGGGAGTTTATTATAATTTCCTTGTAAAGAATTACGGTGCTTCCGTTACCGCTGCACCCACATCAGCCAACGGAGATTCCAACTGGGAAGCCATGCAGAAGTTTGTGAATATCGCTACTGATACCTTGTTTGCCGATGGTGCGAATGTGGCCGGATTCATGTTCAAAAACAATGTGCTTAAATCCCACAACGATGAAGGTGAAACTCTTCTTATCAATGGCGTAACCGGGTATTTCAAATGTAAGAATGCAGATATCACCGGCGTGATTACGGCGGATAGCGGACGTATCGGTCCGTTCTCCATCGCTTCGGGGATGCTGTCCTCAAAAACTCTTTATGAGAATGAAACCAATCTTTATGTCGGCTTTAAATTGTCAGCCGGGCAGATTGAGTTTTATAACGAAAGGACATTTGCAAACGTAAGAATCGGGGGAAACACGCAGTTTGTCACCATTGAAGGGATTAAGTATGATGCTGGAATTGACATACAGAGTCCAAATGCCATGATCGGAATGCACATCAAGACTCCGAGCATTCCTCTATTCGTGGAGGGAGGTAACATTTTCCTTCATCCGAACAATGACAGCTATGTTTCTCTTCGTGGCATAGTTGGCAACTGGAGGAACATATCCGTCAGCACCTCCCTGAATAACAATGATGACAATGTGATGTTTCTTAATACAGGTAATATAGAAGTGACACTTCCTCCGGATGTTCCGGGACATACTATATACTTCAAACGTAGGAGCGGCGGAGTAAGATTGACAGGAGGACGGATCCTGCCTGCTCCCGGAGGACAGGAGGTGTCTTATATTGATTTGGATTTTGCATCCGGCTTCATTAAGTGTATGGGTAATTATTGGGTTATGTTTTATTGCGGATAATTTAAATATAAAGTATGAGAATAAATTTTGCACAATTTCCTATTTATGATGGAATAAAAAAAGAAAAGCTTATAGCCAGTAACATCACTGAAGCCTTCGGTGACTGGATATACAAGAACGTAGCGGGCTTGAAGGCGCATCTCCTTGCGGAGAAAATCTTCAAGTCGACTGTAGATGGTGTGGAACTTGACGAAGAGGAGGTGGATATCATAAGACGTTCTACCCCTATGTTGTCCGGCTTGCTGGCCGATTCGTTGAATGATTATCTGGATAAAAAGAAGGAGGAACAACATGAAGATTGAGAATTTGGAACGCGCCAGCCAAATCAATGACGAACTGGCGAAACTGAAGCTGGCTAAGGAAACGTTGAATAACGGAGGCTATGTCCGTATCTACAGCAGCGCCCGGTCAAGTGCCGGATGTGTGGAACTGGATATAGCAAACTTCAATGGCGAGGTGAGCAAGTGTATTGATAACCATATCGCTGAACTTGAATCTGAAATAGAAACGCTATGAAAGAATTATGGCAATTAATCAAGATGCTGTTCTCAAGCAAGCCGGGTGATTTTGACACTCCTGAGCTGCTTGCCATGAAGCATTATCCTTTCAAGGGATACCGTTTCATGATGTGGTGCGGACGGATGATATACCGTGCCGAGAACAAGGAGAACATAGATAGGTACATGCAGACCTATGCGAGTAAGGAGAGTATGACACACGAAACCATACACCTGCGTCAGGCACAGGTTATCGGCTCATGGGTAAAATACTATTGGCGGTATTTTGTCGAGTGGATCAAGGGAAACCCTATCTGCCATCCTGCGAGTTCGGCGTATTATACCATCTCATACGAAATGGAGGCGTATGCCAACGAAGGCAATCCGGATTATCTCGTGAACTATAACGGGAACGACCTTTCCCGGTACAAGATAAAAGGCTGTCTCTTATACACATCTGACGCTGCCGACGAATTAGACGGTGTAG
>ENA-OZFL01000433-OZFL01000433.1-human-gut-metagenome-genome-assembly--contig:-NODE-433-length-12019-cov-4.587680_pt1 | contig 12019 bp, 12 predicted proteins | sample MGYA00245108_ERZ653641 | MGnify/ENA primary metagenome ERZ653641 (study PRJEB26926, sample SAMN06165058) | human gut metagenome | biome: ENVO:00009003; feature: ENVO:2100002; material: ENVO:00002003... | reverse complement strand
ATTTACAACTGCGCCGTAGTTCCATCATGTAACGTTAATAGCATAAAAGTAAAACCTTTGTCAAATTAACCTGAAATCAACATCGGCGCTGACTTGTAAATTTTTCTGGAGAAAGAGAATGTCCCCCTTCTTCCGTCGCATCGAAAAAACTTATATTTAGAACAATCCACCGCAAATCCGTCCCTCTGAAAAACAAAAGATCCCAGACCACACAGTTAAACAGCAATTTGTATTGGAAGAAAAACATGATTTTTCACATTCCCCTATTTACATAGTAGGGGAGTGGGGCTTATAATCACACCGTAGAACTCACAGAATACGCTGCGGTCGTATTTCATGAAACGAGGTGGTAAAACGATATGATGATATCCGCAAAAAGCAGATATGCACTGCGTGTGATGGTCGATCTTGCGCAGCACAATTCCGGAGAATTCATTCCGGTCAAAGAAATTGCCACAAGGCAGGGCATTTCCCTGAAATATCTTGAAAGTATTATGACCATACTGACAAAAGGGAAGATGCTTGAGAGTGCCAGCGGAAAGGGTGGCGGTTACCGTCTGATCAAACAACCGTCGGAATATAAAGTAATTGAGATCCTTCAACTGATCGAAGGAAATTTAGCTCCGGTCGCGTGCCTGTGTGAAGGTGGGAAAAAGTGCGAGAGCACCGCAGAGTGTACCACACTTCCGTTCTGGCAGGGACTGGAAGCTGTGATCAATGATTACCTTGAGAAGCATACCCTTGAGGATATGATTTCACAGAAGACGCATTCCTGTGAAAGTTAAACAACATGTTTTATATGGAGGAAATACAAATGTCTGAAAAAAACTTATTAGAGATCAAAGATCTGCACGTAAACGTTGAAGATAAAGAAATATTACACGGAGTAAATTTAGAAGTCGGAAAAGACGAAGTGCATGTTCTGATGGGACCGAACGGAACCGGAAAATCCACCCTGGGCTATGCCATCACCGGGCATCCGAAATATGCCATCACATCCGGACAGATCTTTTTTGACGGAGAGGACATCACAGAGATGCCGGTGAATGAGCGTGCCAAAAAGGGAATCTTCCTCTCCTTCCAGAATCCGCTGGAAGTTCCGGGGGTGACATTGAGCGCATTTATCCGTAATGCACTCGAGCAGAAGACCGGAAAGCGTGTCCGTCTGTGGGATTTCAAGAAAAAACTGACCGAGACCATGAAACTTCTTTCCATGGACGAGTCCTATGCAGAACGTGATTTAAATGTCGGCTTCTCCGGTGGTGAAAAGAAAAAAGCAGAAATTCTGCAGATGCTTATGTTAGAGCCAAAGCTTGCAATCCTTGACGAGACCGACTCCGGACTGGATGTGGATGCTGTCCGTACCGTATCAAAGGGCATCCAGCTTTACAAAGAAAAATGCAAGGGAAGCCTTCTGATTATCACCCATAGCACACGAATCTTAGAGTCGTTGCATGTGGATGTCACCCACGTTATGGATGAAGGAAAAGTTGTGAAAAACGGAGATGCTTCCTTAGTAGATGAGATCAACGAAAACGGTTTTGAGGAATTTGAACAGTAAGAAAGGTGCGTGCGAAATGAGAGAAAAGAGTCAGGTAGAAGATATCGACCGCAGCATCTATGATATCCGCGATGAGGAAAAAGATGCATACAGAATGAAAGAAGGTCTGACCCCACAGATCGTGGAGCAGCTTTCCAAAGAAAAGGGCGATCCGGCATGGATGCAGCAGTTCCGACTGGAGTCCTTACAGATTTACAATGAGATGCCGGTTCCGGACTGGGGACCGTCCATCGAGGGACTGGACATGGATCACATTGCCACCTATGTCCGTCCACATTCCAAAATGCAGGCATCCTGGAAGGATGTGCCGGAAGACATCAAAGAGACATTTGAGCGTCTGGGAATCCCGCAGGCCGAGCGGAAATCCTTAGCCGGTGTCGGTGCCCAGTACGATTCCGAGCTGGTATATCACAATGTCAAAGACGAGGTTGCCGCACAGGGCGTTGTCTACACCGATATGGAAAGTGCCTTAAAAGGAGAATATGCGGACATGGTACACAAGTATTTCATGAAACTTGTCACCCCGCATGACCATAAGTTTGCAGCACTGCACGGAGCCGTATGGTCCGGTGGTTCGTTCGTCTATGTGCCAAAGGGCGTGCACGTGTCCATTCCGCTGCAGTCTTATTTCCGGTTGAATGCCAAAGGAGCCGGTCAGTTTGAGCATACACTGATCATCGTGGACGAGGGCGCAAGCCTTCATTTCATCGAGGGATGTTCCGCTCCGAAATATAACGTAGCAAACCTGCATGCAGGCTGCGTGGAGCTGTTCGTCAAAAAAAATGCAAAGCTTCGTTATTCCACCATCGAGAACTGGTCCAAGAATATGTACAACCTGAATACCAAGCGTGCCTCCGTTGAGGAAGGCGGAACGATCGAGTGGGTTTCCGGATCGTTTGGCTCCCATGTGGGCTGCCTGTATCCGATGAGCGTTTTAAAGGGGGAGGGTGCCAAAATGGAATTCACCGGTGTCACATTTGCCGGACACGGACAGAATCTGGATACCGGTGCCAAAGTGGTACACGCAGCACCAAACACCAGCTCCTATATGAATACCCGTTCCATCAGCAAGGACGGCGGAATCAGTACCTTCCGAAGCAGCGTGGTTGTGGCAAAGGATGCCAAAGGATCAAAATCAGCAGTATCCTGTCAGTCCCTGATGCTTGATTCCGAGTCGCGTTCGGATACGATTCCGGCCATGGACATCCGTACCAAAGACGCAGCCGTGGGACATGAGGCAAAGATCGGAAGCATCAGCGACGATGCCGTCTTTTATCTGATGTCACGAGGCATGACGGAAGAAGATGCCCGGGCACTTTTAGTCAGCGGATTTGCAGACAACGTATCCAAGGAACTTCCGGTTGAGTACGCAGTTGAGATGAACAACCTGATCCGGCTGGAGATGAAGGGAAGCATAGGTTAGGAGGAGAACAATGACAGAAATGACAATCAATAAACTTCCATCGAAGACCTGGTATTGGTTACATGTCAACGAGACCAAGCTTCCGTGGGACAAAGAACATACAACAGAACTTCCGGAGGAAACCGTGACAGCGGGAAGCACCGAAGAGGTACGCTTTTCCATTACCGGAGAGGGAAGATACAGCAGCAAAAAGATCCATATCATAGCACCGGCAGGTAAGCAGGTGACCGTGTTTATGGATTATCAGACAGAGGAAAAACTTGCCGTAAGGACAAGCCTTTCGGTGGAAGAACATGCACGGGTGCGTCTGGTGCAGCTGCAGCACACAGCAGAAAATTCTCTTGTGTACAATCAGATTGAGGGAGAATGTGCAAAAAATGCCCGTATCGAGCTGGTACAGATTTATCTCGGAAAAGGAGATATCTATTCCGATACGACCATCAACTTAAATGGCGATGCAAGCACCTTTAGGAGCGATATCGGCTATATCGGGCAGCACACACATATCATCGACATGAATGAAGTGGTCAATCACTATGGAAAACATACAGAGAGTGAAATCAACGTGGGCGGTGCCCTGCGCGACGGTGCAAAGAAGATCTTCCGTGGAACGATTGATTTTAAGACCGGCGCTTCCGATTCTGTCGGAAACGAGCTGGAAAATGTACTGATGCTTGGCGATGATGTGGAGAATAAAACCGTTCCGGTGATCTTATGCTCCGAGGAAAATGTCGTTGGTAATCACGGTGCAACGATTGGGGAACTTGATGAGGATACCATGTTTTATTTTGCCAGCCGCGGAATCGACAAAGAGCACGCGGAAAATATTATGGCAAGAGCAAACATTGACCGCCTGAAAGGAATCATCAAAGACGACAGCTTTGCCAGAATGATTGACGAAGAACTCGGGGAGGTGTAGCATGACCGATTATCGCAAGGACTTTCCACTGCTGTCAGAAATCGGGGAAAATACAGTCGATGGCAGGGAATGGATCTATATCGACAATGCGGCAACTTCCCAGCGTCCACAGTGTGTCATTGATGCAGAACGCGATTTTTACCTGAAACACAATGCAAATCCGCTGCGTGGAAATTATCCGCTGAGTGTGGAAGCAACCGAACTGTATGAAAATGCCAGAAAAGGTGTGCGTGATTTTATCGGAGCCAAATCCGCGCGGGAAATTATTTTTACAAGAAACACGACCGAGAGTATGAACCTTGTAGCGTACAGTTATGGTTTAACCAATGTAAAAGAAGGGGACGAAATTCTTGTCTCCATCATGGAGCACCACAGCAATCTTCTGCCATGGCAGATGGTCGCCCGACAGACAGGAGCAAAACTGCGGTTTATCGAGTGCCGCCCGGATGGATCTCTCGATCTGGATCAGGTGCGGGAACAGATTACAGAAAAGACGAAGATCGTCGCAATCACACAGGTTTCCAATGTCCTTGGGAGGATCAATCCAATCAAAGAGATCGCGGCCATGGCACATGAAAAAAATGCCATTATCGTGGTGGACGGGGCACAGAGCACCCCGCATATGCCAATCAATGTGCAGGATCTGGATGCAGACTTCTTTGCATTTTCCGGACATAAAATTTTCGGACCGATGGGAATTGGTGTGTTATATGGAAAGAAAAAGCTGTTAAAGAAAATGCCGCCGTTTCTTTCCGGTGGCGAGATGATCGAATCCGTGACCCGCGAGAGCGCAAAATACGCAGAACTTCCGCATAAGTTCGAGGCGGGAACCGTAAATGCTGCCGGTGCCATAGCACTGCATGCTGCCATAAAATACGCACAGTCTGTTGGCTTTGACGTGATGCAGGAGCGGGAACTTGCCGTGACAAAGCGTGCGTTTGACGGATTGAAAGAACTTCCACATGTGCATGTACTTGGATCCGACCGGGCCGAAGAACACACCGGAATTCTTACATTTACAATTGATGACGTGCATCCACACGATGTGAGCGAGATTTTAATCGCCGATGGCATCTGTGTGCGTGCCGGACATCACTGTGCGCAGCCGCTGCTTAATTATCTGGGCATCAGCTCCGCCACCAGGGCAAGCTTTATGTTTTACAATACCGAAGAAGAAGCCGACAAATTTGTAGCAGGCATCGCAAGTATAAGGGAGCGAATGGGATATGGAAAATAGAAGTTTTTATAATGAAATCTTAACCGAGCACAACGTGCGCCCGGAGTTTAAACATGATCTGCCGGATGCGGATATTGTGCTTGAGGGTGTCAACCCGAGCTGTGGGGATGATATTTTCCTGAAATTAAAGACGGATGGCGACACGATTACCGACGGTGCATTTGTCGGGGACGGATGCGCGATTTCCCAGGCTTCCGCAGATATCATGCTTGGCATGATTGTCGGAAAGAAAAAAGAAGAGGCCCTGCAGATGGGGAAAATCTTTATGAAAATGATCAAAGGCGATGCCAGCGAGGAGGAGATTGATTCTCTTGAGGAGGCATCGGCACTCCGCGATATCGCCCATATGCCGGCGCGTGTGAAGTGTGCAGTCCTTGGCTGGAGAACTTTAAAAGAGGCTTTACTCGGTGAGGATGCGGACGATGATGACGATGAGGATGACGAGTAATAAAGTCGGAGGGTTTTTCATACACATATAGATAAAAATACACGATGCTTCTTATAGAATACTTTACGAATTTTGTGCAGTTTCTGGCTCTGTTAAAATTTTGGAGTCTTAATTGTGGCAAAGCGGAGTAAAATATAAGGAGTGTCGTGTATTTTTTAGGGGTATAAAATAATATCGTAAAAAGTAGTTGACAGCGTTTGGGAAAGGGTGTATATTCATAACAACAGATAATTCCTACTAAAGAAGTATGAAAATAAGGAATTGAATCAGAGAGAGTAAATTGGAGGATAATAAAATGGCAAATATTTATGAAGGAACATTGGAACTGATCGGACACACACCACTGGTAGAGTTCAAACACATCGAGAAGAAGTTTGGCCTTGAGGCAAGACTTCTTGCAAAGCTGGAGTACTTTAATCCGGCAGGATCTGTAAAGGACCGTATTGCAAAAGAGATGATTGAGCAGGCAGAGAAGGACGGAAAATTAAAACCGGGCTCCACCATTATCGAGCCGACATCCGGAAATACAGGTATCGGTCTTGCGGCAATCGCAGCAGCAAAGGGATACCGCCTGATCATCGTTCTTCCGGAGACCATGAGTATTGAGCGTCGCAACATCATCAAGGCATATGGCGCAGAACTTGTTCTTTCCGACGGAAGCAAGGGGATGAAGGGAGCCATCGCAAAGGCAGAGGAACTTCACAAAGAGATCACAGACAGCTTCATTCCGGAGCAGTTTGAGAACCCTGCAAACCCGGCAGCACACAAGAAGACAACCGGACCGGAGATCTGGGAAGATACCGACGGAAAAGTGGATGCATTCGTAGCCGGTGTCGGTACAGGCGGAACTATTACAGGTGTTGGTGAGTATTTAAAATCCCAGAACCCGGATGTAAAGATCGTTGCCGTAGAGCCTGAGACATCTGCAGTATTGTCTACCGGAAAGGCAGGTCCGCATAAGATTCAGGGTATCGGAGCTGGATTTATTCCAAACACACTCGATACCAAGGTTTATGATGAAGTAATTCCGGTTTCCAATGAAGACTCTTTCGAGTATTCCAAATATATTGCAAAAGAGGAAGGTGTGCTGGTAGGTATTTCTTCCGGAGCTGCATTAAAGGCAGCCATCGAAGTGGCAAAGAGACCGGAGTTTAAGGGAAAGACTGTAGTTGCCCTTCTTCCGGACAGCGGAGACCGTTATTATTCTACGGATCTGTTCAAGGATTAAGATAAAATTCGGAAAAAGTTCAGACTTTATTTATTCCGTTTTGCGGATGAATCCATTATAATATAGGCATGTGGAAACCAGAAAGGAAAGTCCATGTGCGGAGAGCTTCATGGAAATTTATTTCCGTGAAGTTCTTTTTATTTAAAACAATTGGGAAAGTTTGTGCTCCGCTTAGGCAGACTAGAAATTCTGAGCGCATCCCTGCCAGACGGACACAAGCCGCGCCGCTGTCGAAACGTTGCCCGGACACAAAATTAGAGCCACGCAATCACTTTCGCAAATTCTAAGATTCTGTCTAATTCGTGCGTATCGGAGAGGCCGCAGCCGGAGCCACCACACGGGAGTCCGCCGGAACTAAGAATTTCACAATTATTTATATAGAGAATTACAGGAGAAAAAGAGGAAATAGATATGAACGAATTAAGTAAAGTAGTAAATGCGCAGCTGCAGCAGGCAGCGGAAAACCTTGTCCGTAACCGTCTGATGTCTGATGAATTTTTGGATTTTGTGCAGGAAAATACAAAACCGCTGGATACGCTGATGGCATATTACAAGTGCGCAATCATGGAAGTAGAAACGAAGTTTAAAGTGTTAAACGAACAATTTTCGCTGGAATATGACCGTAATCCGATCGAGTCCATCAAGACACGTGTGAAATCGCTGGACGGAATCGTGCGCAAAGTGCGCCGGAAAAATATTCCGTTGACGCTTTCGGCGATTGAACAGAACATCAATGATATAGCAGGAATCCGGGTTGTGTGCTCTTTCCCGGAAGATATCTATCTGCTGGCGGACTGCCTGCTTCAGCAGGATGATATCCGTCTGATCGAACAGAAAGATTATATCAAGCATCCGAAGGAAAACGGATACCGCAGCCTGCATCTGATCGTTGCAGTACCGATTTTTTTACAGAATGAGAAACGGGAAATGAAAGTTGAAGTACAGCTTCGCACCATTGCCATGGATTTCTGGGCGAGTCTGGAGCACAAAGTGCGGTACAAAAAGAATGTTCCGGCAGATGAAACCGAGCGTCTGGCACAGGAACTGAGCGAATGTGCACAGATCAGTGCAGATCTGGATCAGCGGATGCAGAATATCCGTACCCGCCTGGCAGATGCGGAATTACAGCATCCACAGAAACAAAAGAAAGATGAACAGATCCTTCTGGATGTACTGGGACTGTAATGCCGCTGGTGCTCACAGGTAAGCATGAGAACGGTAACTTCTTTATGCACTGTGCTCCCATGGACGTACTTTCAGATGGACACCGCGGCTGTCGGCGATGCGCTGACACGCCTTAATGTCTTCTTCCGGAAGAATATCCACGATCGACAGCTGCGTGTGTGGGATAAGTTTTCCACATTCCTCTGCAAAATCAAGCATTGCCTCATAAGCATGAGGGAAGGATGGGCGGGTTACTTTTTCATACTTTTCTGCAGTTGCCTCATTTAAGCTGATGGAGATACTGTCTACCACTTCTGCCAGCTGTGGTACAATGTCACGTTTATAATACAGGTTTCCCAGACCATTGGAATTGACACGGATCGGGAGACCTGTTTTTTCTTTGACATATCTGGCACTGGCGATCAGATTCTCCAGTGCACAGGTCGGTTCCCCATAGCCACAGAAAACAAATTCTTTGTAGCCGGTGAAATCAAAGGCATCAATTGCGGCAATAATCTCACTTAAAGAAGGCTCTGCTTTGTGCCAGAGGGTATCCGCATCACCCACACCATCAAACTGTTTACGGATACAGAACGTACAGTTGCAGTCACATTTATTTGTGATATTTGCATATACCTGATCATTGTACACATATAAAATTTTTGCCATAACAATTCCTTCTTTCTATCGTATGGATTCATCAATTGCGAAATTCTTTTCCGGGTTTTTCGTTTTTACACGTTTGAATCTGCAATCAGGTCAATAAGAAATTTCTCGAAATTAACGCCATCGCGTCCCGGCGTATTTTCTTTCATGGTATCCCCGATACTGTGGGATAAAAATTTCCCGGCAAGCAGAATCGCATCTTCCGTGCATATGCCCTTTGTGCAGCAGCCACACAATACAGAGGCAAACAGATCCCCGGTTCCGGAAAAACTCCGGTCAAAAAACGGCGATTCGTGCCGGTAAATTCCATTTGCAGTGGCAGCAATATTATAAATGACGGGATGTTTCTCATCACGGCATTTGACACCGGTGATCACGACATCCTGTGGGTGTGAGGCTTTTTTTTGCAGCCGCAGTGCCACATCTTCTGCCAGCTTCAGCAGATCCGTGTTCGTCCGGCAGTGGAGTAAGGCATCTTCCGGAATGTCTGCCAGCAGACAGGCTTCCGTCAGATTCGGCGTGATCACGTCTGCTTCAAGCGTCAGTTCTTTCATTCCATTTAACAGCCCCGGAGTAAAAAACGGATAAGCATTTCCGTCATCCCCCATAACAGGGTCAACCAGAAGAAGCGTATGTTCTTCCCGGAATTGGCGGATGAAATCAAGCACCTGCGAAATCTGTTCCGCTCCGGTCAGAAATCCGCTGTAGATGGCATCAAAATGTGCGTTATTTTTTCCCCAGGCATCAATATAGTCCGGTAACATGGCGGTCAGATCGGTACAGTGATAACAGGGATAACCGGTCTGGCCGGTCAGTACGGCTGTTGCAACTGGACAACACTGCACGCCCAGCGCGGATAATACCGGAATCGCTGCCGTGAGCGAACACTTTCCGAAACCGGACAGATCATGGATAACAGCTGCTTTTTTCATGGAAAACCTCCGAATTGGTGAAAATAGTTCTTTGTATCCTAGTATAGTGCGATCTATCGGTGTGTATATATCCAAAATGGGAAAAAAATATAAATCCAGTCTGCAAAAAATCATAGACAACCATTTGTGTTTTGATAAAAATAACGGAAAAAACAAGGCTATGCTGGACAAATATGGTAAAAAGTAATAAAATTATAAGCATATAGGGGTAGGGTTTATACGAAAATCATAATAAGGAGTGCGTTTATGGAACTGATTTACACAAATGATTTATGCACCGGATGCAACAAATGCGTGCGCAGCTGTCCTGTACTTACGGCAAATATTGCAACGCAGGAAGGTTATGTAACGGTAGACCCGGACAAATGTATTGCATGTGGGGAATGCTTTGATGTCTGCCCACATGAAGCGAGAGACTATTATGATGATACGGACCGCTTCTTTGAAGACCTTGCATCGGGAAAGAAAATTTCCGTGATACTGGCACCGGCATTTCTGGCAAATTATCCCAAAGAATACCAGCGTGTGCTGGGATATTTAAAGAGTAAGGGAGTCAACCATATCTGCAGTGTATCGTTCGGTGCGGATATCACAACCTGGGGATATCTGAAATACATTACGGAACACAAATTTTTCGGGGGCATTTCCCAGCCGTGTCCGGCAGTAGTCACCTATGTGGAAAAATATATACCGGAGCTGATTCCGCGTCTGATGCCGGTACACAGCCCGATGATGTGTACTGCTATTTATATGAAAAAATACATGCAGGTCACAGATGAAATTGCTTTCATCAGCCCGTGTATTGCCAAAAAAATAGAGATTACCGATCCCAATTGCGGCGGATATGTTTCTTATAATGTAACTTTTGAAAAGATGATGAAGTATATCGGAAACGATTATGAAGGGTGTGAACCATATACCGATGAACTGGAATACGGACTGGGTTCTTTGTATCCGATGCCTGGTGGACTGCGGGAGAATGTAGAACATTTTCTTGGAAAAGAACAGGTAGTGCGTCAGGTAGAGGGCGAGCATGAGGCATATGAATATCTGCGTTCCTATGCAAAGCGTATTCAGCAGAATAAAGAACTTCCGTTTATGGTAGATATCTTAAATTGTGCGAAGGGCTGTCTCTACGGAACTGCCACAGATTCGAAACGGGGAACGGATGATGTCATGCTGACAATCGCAAAACTACGGAACAGCAAAACCAGTGCAAAACAGGAGAAGGCACACTTTGGCAGGAAGAGCAAAAGCAGGAGTCCGTGGGCAGATACACTGACACCGGAGGAACGTCTGAAAAACTTCATGGACGCTTTTGGAAAGCTGGACATCAACGATTTTATGCGCAGCTACACCAATCGCGCAGTACATATTGAGGAACCGTCCGAACAGGAGAAGAACCGCCTGTTTGCAGAAATGAAAAAAGATACCTATGAGGAACAGCACAGGGACTGCGAATCCTGTGGATATTCAAGCTGCACCAACATGGTACGTGCCATCCACAATGGAGTCAACATAAAAGAAAACTGTGTGCACTATGTGCGGGGCATGGCAGAGGAAGAGACAAAAAAGATTGCAGAACTTCGTAATCAGGAGCGGACGGAACAGGAAATCCGCCAGCAGAAGATTACAGATATCACAGACCGGTTTATTACCCTGAGTGATAACATTGCAGAACTGAATACGGCAAACGAGGAATCTGCAAATGAAGCAACCAATCTGGCACAGTATATTCAGGATATTTCCCGCCTGTGCGACGAACTGAATGAGTCCATCCGTATTATGTCGGATTTCATCAGTGTATATAAAAAGAGCAATGAAGATATTTCTGCCATTGCAGGGCAGACAAATCTGCTTTCACTCAATGCCTCCATTGAGGCGGCGCGTGCCGGTGAGAACGGAAGAGGCTTTGCAGTGGTAGCGGAGGAAATCCGTACACTGTCTGATTCCACGAAGGATCTTCTGACACAGAACGACCAGAAAGCCGAGGCAATTCTTCCAAAGATTACACAGAGCATGGATTCCATCAAAGATCTGGTAGAAAGCATGAATACCATGACGCAGAAAGTGTCAACGATTGCCGCAAACACGGAAGAAATTTCTTCCCAGACGACCTATGTACAGAATATGACAGAAGAAATGCGGGATGAGGTGAAAGAACTGTAGATGAAAAATGGCTAAATCTCTGATATAATAATTTTGTCGCAGCGTATAAAAGTTATTATAGTATTGTGATTGAATTATAGAGGTATACAATGAATAAACTTGTGTATTTATATGAATTGGATTCAACAAGAATATCTCCTTGGGAGATTGATAGGGGAAGGAAAGCTCTGTATGAAGAAATAGTAATGAGGGGAAATCGTGTAGTCCTTACGTTTCAACAATTAACAGACTGTCTCTTATACACATCTCCGAGCCCACGAGACCGAGGCTGA
>ENA-OZFL01000424-OZFL01000424.1-human-gut-metagenome-genome-assembly--contig:-NODE-424-length-12254-cov-22.232314_pt1 | contig 12254 bp, 6 predicted proteins | sample MGYA00245108_ERZ653641 | MGnify/ENA primary metagenome ERZ653641 (study PRJEB26926, sample SAMN06165058) | human gut metagenome | biome: ENVO:00009003; feature: ENVO:2100002; material: ENVO:00002003... | reverse complement strand
CCGGCACCAGCTCGGCAAAACGCTGAAAGGCCTGAAACCGCTCGTTGCAGGCTTCCTCGACATTTCCGGCACGCTCCATTTCGCGGGTACGGGCCAGTACTTTGGCAAAATTATAGGGTCCCTCGCCGATTACCTCGTAGGTCTGGTCGGCAGTCGGGTTAAGGCAGGGATTTTGCATCGCGCCGCATTTTAAAAATTAGAATTATCAACAATACGAGTGTCACCGCCCCGCCCAGCAGGTAGGCCGCCGCACGGTCGCGCATGCCGCACATGAGCGGAGAGACGAAGACATAGGACGAGCATACGTAGGTCATGACCGTCGCCGGAATCAGCCCCACCCAGCGGTTGCGGCCGTGCCGGTTCAGGAAAGCCGTAATCATCCACAACGTGACCATCGCCAGCGTCTGGTTCATCCACGCGAAATAGCTCCACATTGTCTGAAAAGGCAGACAGAATATGATTACGAGACCTGCAGCGAAGAGCGGAACGCTGATGCAGATGCGTTTGCGCAGGCTCCGCTGCTCGACGCCCATAAAGTCGGCGACGATCAGCCGCGCCGAGCGGAAGGCCGTGTCGCCCGAAGTGATCGCGCAGGCCACGACTCCGAAAATCACGAACCCGGCCAGCACCTCGCCCAGCGTGTCGCGGGCGATCGCGTCGACCATCACGGCCGCCTGTCCGCCGTATTCGGCGATCGCGGCGTTCAGCCCTCCGACGCCGTTCCAGAACGCCATGGCGACAGCCGCCCAGATCAGGGCGATGATGCTCTCGGAGATCATGGCGCCGTAAAACACGGGGCGGGCCTGCCGTTCGGAACGCAGGCAGCGTGCCATCAGCGGCGACTGGGTCGCATGGAAGCCCGAAATAGCGCCGCAGGCGATGGTCGTAAAGAGCATCGGCAGGATCGGGAACCGCTCCGGGTCGGCAATGCAATTTTCCAGGGAGGTAAACTCGGGGATCGTATATTTGCCGCTGAAAAGCAATACGGCGAGGATTCCCAGCGCCATGAAAAGCAGTGCGCAGCCGAAAACCGGATAGATACGGCCGATGATCTTGTCCACGGGCAGCAACGTCGCCACGATATAATAGATCAGGATAACGCCCAGAATGATGAGCAGCAACCACGAGAAACTGCCGAAGGCAATACCCGACAGCGCCGGGGCCTCGATGCGGTTGGCGATCAGCGAAGCGGGCTGCGACAGGAAGACAGCGCCGACGAGCACCATCAGCCCCACGGAAAAGATGCGCATAAGTTGTTTTATCCCCGGCCCGAGGTAGGTGCCGACGGTCTCGGGCAAACTCGCACCGTTGCTGCGCAGCGAGACGATCCCGGCGATGAAGTCGTGCGCCGCCCCCATGAAGATACCGCCGAAGGTAATCCACAGGAATGCCACGGGGCCGTATGCCGCCCCCAGCACGGCACCGAAAATCGGCCCCAGCCCCGCGATATTGAGCAGCTGTATGAGGAAAGTCCTCCACATCGGCATCGGGATATAATCCACTCCGTCGAACGACGTGGCCGAAGGCACAGGCCGCGCAGCATCCACGCCGCACAGGCGTTCGAGATAGCGTCCGTAGGTGAAATATGCTGCCACGAGGAGCCCCAGGCACCCCAGGAAAGTAATCATAACCCGGTCTGTTTTCGGTTAGTTTTGACGCGAATATAGCAAGAAATGCGAGAATTTTCCGAAAATTGTTGCGAGAAAAATATTTTTTTCAGATATTTGCAATCCCAAAGAGAGCTTAATGTTCTCGGCAAGCCGAAATAGCTCAGTTGGTAGAGCGTTTCACTCGTAATGAAGAGGTCCCGGGTTCAAGTCCCGGTTTCGGCTCGGAAAGGTCGCCATACGGCGACCTTTTTTCGTTATAAGGCCTTGCGAACCCGAATTTTTTATACTTTTGTTGCGCAATGGTTCGCAAAGGGGTTCCGCAACCCCCTGACCGATTAAAAGGGAATGCCGTGAAAATCGGCAACAGTTCCCTCTGCTGTGAGTTCCTGCCACCCGAAATGGCACAACAAGTCCTGACAATCTTTTGCCACTGGCCCCAGTCCGGCCGGGAAGGCGTCTCGACGGGAACGAGTCAGAAGACCTGCCGTTGCAATGATTTTACAATCCAGGGGAATGGATCGTGATCGGCATGAAGAGCCTGCCGGCAAGGCATATTCCCGGATGTAAAATCAGTTTGACAAATACGAAGGCCGCACCGGACGTCCGATGCAGTCGGCCGTAGCCCCGCACCAGGGAAGAGGAGGGGCCGGTCGTTTCTTTAATTTTCGACGCATGAAACGGATTTTACGACATATCCTGCCCGTGATCCTGTGCCTGCCGGCACTGGGCGGCTGCATGAAGTGGGACTACGCAGACATGGAAGAGTTCGCCGCGACGGGGCCGGGGTTGTTCATCACCAACGAGGGAAATTTCCAGTACGGCAACGCCACGCTCTCCTATTACGACCCGGCAACGAAAAAGGTCGAGAACGAGGTTTTCTACCGTGCCAACGCCATGAAGCTGGGCGACGTGGCACAGTCGATGACCATCCACAACGATCTGGGATGGATCGTCGTGAACAATTCTCATGTCGTCTTCGCAATCGACCTCCGTACATTCAAGGAGGTGGGCCGCATCACGAACCTCACCTCGCCGCGGTACATCCACTTCGTCTCCGACGAAAAGGCCTATGTGACCCAGCTTTGGGACAACCGCATTTTCATCGTCAACCCCAGGCGGTACGAGATCACGGGCTACATCGAGTGTCCCGGCATGACACCCGGATCGGGATCGACCGAGCAGATGGTACAGTACGGGCAATACGTCTACGTGAACTGCTGGTCGTACCAGAACCGGCTGCTGAAGATCGACACCCGAACCGACAGGGTGGTGGACGAACTGGTTGTCGGCGTACAACCCACATCGCTGGTACTGGATGCCAACGACAAGCTGTGGACGATCACCGACGGCGGTTACGAAGGCAGCCCCTACGGATATGATGTTCCGGCACTGTACCGCATCGACGCCGCCTCGTTCCGCCTGGAAAAGCAGTTCCGTTTCAGAGAGGGGGATGCACCCTCGGAAGTGCAGCTCAACGGCACGCGCGACACGCTGTACTGGATCAACAAGGATGTCTGGCGCATGCCCGTAGCTGCCGAGCAGCTCCCGGCGCGCCCGTTCCTCGAATACCGGGAGACGAAATATTACGGGTTGACGGTCGACCCGGACAACGGCGACGTCTACGTGGCCGATGCCATCGACTACCAGCAGCAGGGGATCGTCTACCGTTATACGGCCGACGGCGACGCGGTAGACGAATTTTACGCGGGCGTCACCCCGGGCGCTTTCTGCTGGAAACGATAACCCGACAAACACGCGAAGCAATGAAGAGACTCCTAATCCCGCTGTTCAGCATCGCCCTCTGGTGGAGCGCCGCCGCCCAGGACAAGGCGCCGTCGGACGGAGGGTGGTGGAACGAGAATCCGTCGCTGGTGTTGCCCATCCGCGCAGTCGGGGTGACGGGCGTGAAACCCATGAAAGAAATAGGCGTTCAGAAAACGCAGCTCGACACGCTCGTCCTGCACGAGAACATTGCCCTGTCGATGGCCGACGTGCTGACATTCAATTCGTCGATCTTCATCAAGCAATACGGACGGGCGACGCTTTCGACGGTCGCATTCCGCGGCACGGGCCCTTCGCATACGCAGGTGGTGTGGAACGGCATGCGCATCAACTCGCCGATGCTGGGCATGACCGATTTCTCGATGATTCCCTCCTACTTCGTCGACGACGCACAACTGCTGCACGGCACCTCGTCGGTCAACGTCACGGGCGGCGGCCTGGGCGGTGCGGTCATGCTGGCGACCAAACCCGCCGATACGCAGGGCTTCGGGCTGCAATACACCCAGGGCATCGGGTCATTCTGGACGACGGACGAATTCCTGCGTCTCACCTACGGCAACGACCGCTGGCAGACCTCCACGCGCGTGGTATATTCGTCGTCCCCCAACGAATATTCCTACCGGAACCACGACAAGAAGGAAAACATCTACGACGACGAGCACAACATCATCGGTTCGTACTATCCCCGCGAAAAGCACGACGACGGAGCTTTCCGCGACTTCCACCTGTTGCAGGAGGCCTATTACAACACGGGCAACGGAGACCGGTTCGGCCTGAACGCCTGGCTGATCGCCTCGAAGCGCGGGCTGGGGCGCATGACGACCGATTACGGCGATCCGAAGAAATTCATCAACGAACAGCGCGAACGCACGCTGCGCAGCGTGCTGTCGTGGGATCACCTGCGCCGGAACTGGAAAGTCGCGGCCAAGGCCGGATACATCTACAGCTGGTTCGCCTACGACTACGCCAACGACGTGGGCAACGGGAAACTGGAGTACATGACCACCTCCCGGAACTGGTACCACACGCTCTTCGTCTCGGGCGAAGGGGAGTACTACATAGGCCACAAATGGCTCTTCACGGCACAGGCCGACCTGCACCAGCATTTCGTCACGAACAACGACCGCAGGATCATCTCGCAGGACATGAACCGAAAGACCATCGGATACAACCACGCGCGCACGGAGCTTTCGACCAGCATCACGGCCAAATGGATGCCCACCGAACGGCTGGGGCTGTCCGTCACGCTACGCGAAGAGATGTACGGCGCGCAGTGGACGCCGCTCATCCCGGCGTTCTATGCAGACTACCTGATATCGAAACGCGGGACGATCCGGGCAAAAGCCTCCGTATCGCGCAACTACCGTTATCCCACGCTCAACGACCTCTATTTCCAACCGGGCGGGAACACCGACCTCGTACCCGAATCGGGGTTCTCGTACGACGGCGGGATATCGTTTGCCGTAGGGAAGGAAGGGGTATATTCGCTGCACGGCGAGGCGACATGGTTCGATTCCTACATCGACGACTGGATTCTCTGGCTGCCGCTGGGCGGCAACACCAACTACTGGACGCCGCTCAACATGAAGGACGTACACGCTTACGGCGTGGAACTGAAAGCCGGGTACGACCGTATGCTCTCGAAGGAGTGGCAGCTGGGACTGGACGGCAACTTCTCGTGGACGCCCTCGGTCAACCGGGGCGAAGCGTTCAGCAAGGGCGACCGGTCATTGGGCAGGCAACTCCCCTACGTGCCCGTATATTCGGCCGCAGTGACAGGGCGTCTGGCCTACAAAAGCTGGCGCCTGCTATACAAGTGGTGCTATTACAGCGAGCGGTTCACCATGACGAGCAACGCATTCACCTACACGGGCAACGTCCCCTACTACCTGATGAACGACGTGACTCTCGAGAAGCTGTTTTCCGTACGCTGGGCCGATTTTTCGGTCAAGGCCGCCGTCAAAAACCTCTTCGACGAAGAGTATGTTTCCGTGCTGGGACGCCCCATGCCGGGGATAAATTTCGAAATATTCCTCGACATCCGCCCCAAATGGGGAAAGAAAAGAGTCCGGGATTGATCCAACCCGCACAGGGGACATCGGCAGGCCGGCACTATTCAGATTCCGCTTCCCGGACTCCGAATCACGGCCCGGCGGGAAGAACTTTCCCGGGGAAGGATGTTTCGTATGAGCATGACAAAAAGAGTTTTCGGGGAAGATGCCACGAAACGGCGTCCCGGGAATAAAAAGCCCGGATCCGCGCGGATCCGGGCATAGCGATAAACCAAAGAAGCCGGCAGGGTTATTCCGCCCAGCCGCCGCCCAGGGCTTTGTAAAGGTCGACCAAAGCCAGGTGCTCGTCGCGCACGGCATTGCTGACCCCGATCTGGGCGTCGAAATAGCGGCGTTGCGCATCCAGCACGTCGATATAATTGATGCTCCCGCCCCGGTATTGCAGCTGGGCGAGTTCGACGTATTTCCGGGCTGCGTCGCGCAGGTTAACCTTCAGCGCGGCCGTCCGGCGAACGCTGCGGTAGCTGACCACGGCGTCGTTGGCCTCCTTGAAAACCGTCAGCACCTTCTGTTCATACCCCAGCCGGGCCTCGTCGTAGGCGGCCAGCGCGGCCTTGTACCGGGCCTGTTTACGGCCGAACCCGAAGATCGGCGAGGCGAGCGTACCGGCGACATACGAGAACGGCGAGCGGAAAAACCCGCTCACATCGTCGTTTTCCCAGCCGCCCGTCAGGTTGAACACGATGCGCGGGAAGCGGTCGGCGTAGGCCATGCCCGCGGCGGCCATCGCCGCACGGAGCTGCTGCTCAGAAGCCCGCACGTCGGGACGCCGCAGGAGCAATTCCGACGGCAACCCCACGGGAAGCGACTCGGCGAACTCCGCCTCGGTATTCATCTTGCTGCGCACGACCCGCCAGTCGGGATTTTCGCCCATGAGCAGCGAAATGCTGTTTTCCATGACCTCGATCTTGCGTTCGAGGTCGGGGATCAGCGCCGCCGTCGAGGCGTACTCCACTTTCGCCTGCTGGAAGACCGTTTCAGAGGTGAGGCCGCCCTCGAAACGCAACTGCGCCTGGTAAGCACCCTCGCTGCGCGTGATGAGCGTACGCCGCACGATGGAAAGCTCGTTGTCGAGCGCCATCAACCGGAAATAGGCGGCGGCGACCTCGGCCACGAGCGTCATCTGCATCGCACGCCTGTCCTCGACCGATGCGAGGTATTCGGCACCGCCCTTGCGCTTGGCCCAGCGCAGATTTCCCCACAGGTCGAGCTCCCAGCTCACGGTAGCCTTGGCGCCGAATTCGGGGTCGCGGCTCGGCTCCTCGCCCGCATAGTCGTTGGTTTCGTGATCGGCGTAGACCGTTCCCGACACCGACGGCAGGCGGTCGGCCTTGCCGATGCGGTAAAGCTGGCGCATCCGCTCGACACGCGCCGCGGCGGCAAGCATGTCCTTGTTGTTGGCCAACGTATGACGGATGATGTTGCACAGGGTCGAATCGCCGTAGAACTGCCACCACTCCATGTCGGCGATGGCGAGCGAATCGGCCGCAGCACCCCCGGCGATAGCCGCCGGGAAGTCGACCTCGGGCGCCTTGCAGTGACGCACGGCCGAGCAGGAGCCCAGCCCTGCGGCAGCAGCCAGTATCATAAGAAATATCGCAAGTCGTTTCATCGTTTCAGTTTTTCTTTAATCCGGTAAATCCACACAAAGAAGAAGGGCACGAAGACAATGCCTACCGTAATGGCGACCAACATGCCGAAGAAGACGCCCGTACCGATCCCCTGACGGCTCGCCGAGCCCGGCCCCGAAGCGAAGACCAGCGGCAGCAGACCGAGGATGAAGGCCAGCGAGGTCATGACGATCGGGCGGAAACGCAGGTGCGCCGCCGTGAGCGCCGCGGAGACCGCATCGCGGCCCTTCTCGACCTCTTCCTTGGCGAATTCCACGATCAGGATGGCGTTCTTGGCCACCAGTCCCACGAGCATCACCAGTCCGATCTGGAAATAGATATTGTTCTCCAGCCCGCAGATCCAGATACCCAGGTAGGCGCCGATGCCGGCCACGGGAAGCGACAGGATGACGGCCACAGGCACCGACCAGCTCTCGTACTGCGCCGCAAGGAACAGGAAGACGAACAGGAAGGCCAGCGCCAGCACCAGGCCGGTCTGCCCGCCGACATGCTTTTCCTGGTAGGAAAGGCCGCTCCACTCGATGCCGATCGACGCGGGCAAGTGCTTGCGGACGAGCTCTTCCAGCACACCCATCGCCTGCCCCGAACTGTAACCGTGCGCGGCCTCACCGGAAATGGTGGCCGAGTTGAACATGTTGAAACGCTTGATGTTGCCTGCGCCCGTCGTATAGTGTGTCGTCCCGAGCGAAGTGATCGGGATCATCACACCGCCCGCTCCGCGCACGAAAAAGAGGTTCAGGTTGTCGCGCTGCGCACGGTAGGGAGCCTCGGCCTGGATGTAAACGCGGTAGATGCGGTTGAACATATTGAAGTCATTGACGTAGATCGACCCCGTAAAGGCCTTCATCGTCGAGAAAATGTCGGACATCGAGACACCCAGCAGCTGCGCCTTGTCTCGGTCGACGTCGAAATAGAGCTGCGGAATGTCGCCCTGCATGGACGATGCCAGCCCCGTGAATTCGGGACGCTGCGAAGCGTAATACATCAGCGTATCCACGGCATGTTGCAAATCCTGGTAGGTCGTATTGCCCCGTGCTTCGAGCACCATCTCGAAACCGCCCGAGTTGCCCAGACCGGGAATCACAGCGGGCGTCGAGAGGTATACCTTGCTTTCGGGGTAGCGCGAGAGTTCGGTGCGCACGCGCTGCATCACGGAACTCAGCCCCTCGGAGTCGCGGTCGCCCCACGGTTTGAGGATCACGGTCAGCTGGCTGCGCGCCTGGTTGGTACCCACGCGCGGACTGGAACCCGTGACATTGAGCACGTATTCCACGTCGGGATCGGCCATCAGGAACTTCATCGCGCGGTCGGTCACCTCACGGGTGCGTTCGATCGTCGCCCCCTCGGGCAACTCCAGTTCGACGGTAAAGTAGCCCTGGTCTTCCTGCGGCATGAAGCTCTGCGGCACGAGCCTGTTCATCAGCCAGATGCCGATCAGCACGATGCCGAAGGCGGCGAACATGCGGCGCGAATGCTTCAGCGCCCCCTGAATCATGCGGCCGTAGAACTTGTTGCCCGTCGCCAGGGTGAGGTTGATGCGGCGGAAAAAGCGGTTTTTCTTCCCCTCGCCTTCGGGCCGCAGGAAAAGCGCACACATCACAGGGCTGAGCGTCAGCGCCACGACGGTCGAGATGACCACCGACACGGCGATGGTGATGGTGAACTGGCGGTAGAGCTGGCCCGTAATGCCCGAAAGGAAACTCACCGGGACAAACACGGCGCACAATACCAGCGACATGGCGATCAGCGCCCCGCTCAGGTTGGACATCGCCTTTTTGGTAGCCTCGTAGGGCGAGAGGTGCTCCTCGTTCATGATGCGGTCGACATTCTCCACGACGACGATGGCGTCGTCGACCACGATGCCGATGGCGAGGATGAGCCCCAACAGCGTCAGCATGTTGAGCGAAAACCCGAAAACGAGCATCACGCCGAAGGTACCGATCAGCGAGATGGGCACGGCAACGATCGGGATGATCGTGGCGCGCCAGCTCTGCAACGAGAGAAAGACCACGAGGATCACCAGCAGCAACGCTTCGAACAATGTCTGGTAAACATGGTGGATCGACTCCGAGATGTAGGTCGTCATGTCGAACGGAATCTCGTAGCTGATGCCCTCGGGGAAGTTGTGGCTGATCTCCTCCATGGCCGCCTTGACCAGCGCCGCCACCTCCATGGCATTGGCTCCGGGCAGCATGTTGATATTCAGCACGGCGGCGTTCCCGCCGTTGATGCCGCTCTCGGTATTATAGGACGAAGCTTCGAGCGAGATACGCGCCACGTCTTTCAGGCGGATGATCGACCCGTCGGGGTTGGCACGCACGACGATGTCCTCGAATTCGCTGACAGACGACAGACGCCCCTGCGCCGTGATGGGGATCGTCACGTCGATGCCGTTCATGGGGGCCTGCCCCAGCACGCCGGCGGCAGACTCGCGGTTCTGGTCTTTGAGCGCCGTCTGCAAATCCTTGACCGTCAGCCCCAGGTCGGCCAGCTTGTCGGGCATGACCCATATCTGCATGGCGTAATAACGGCTGCCGACGTTCGAAACGCTGCCCACTCCGGGAACACGGCGCAACATGTCCAGCACGTTGAGCGTCGCATAGTTCGAAAGGTAGATTTCATCGAACTTGGGGTCGGACGAAAGCAGGGTTATGGTCATCAGTTTGCTGGCCGCCTGCTTCTCGACCGAGATGCCGTTCTGCACCACTTCGGCAGGAAGGCGCGCCTCGGCCTTCTTCAGCCGGTTCTGGATATCCACGGCCGCCAGGTCGGGATCCGTCGAAATGTCGAAGGTCACCGTGGCGGAGAAACCGCCCGAGTTGGAGCTCGACGACTCCATGTAGATCATGCCGGGGGTACCGTTCAACTCCTGCTCAATGGGCGTAGCCACGGCCTGCGTCACGGTCTGCGCATCGGCACCGGGGTACGACGCCGAGATACGCACCACGGGAGGTACGATCTGGGGGTACTGGTCGACGGGCAGCAGTGCCAGGCCGATGAAACCCACGATCACGATGATGATGGACAGCACCGTCGAAAAGACGGGCCTGTCGATAAAGAAGTCCGCTTTCATAGGCTACTGTTGTTTTTCGGCCTCCTCATCGCGGCGCGGAGCGACCGGTTCGACTTTCATGCCGTGCTGGAGTTTATGGTAGCCCTCGACGACGATATCCTCGCCCCGCACCAGGCCGCGTTCGACGACGATGTTGTTGCCCCATTCGGGACCCGTCTCGACAAAACGCTTCTCGACGATGCTGTCGGGGCGCACCACGTAGATGTAGGCGCCGCCCTTCTCGATCTCGATGGCCTTCGACGGCACGACGACGGCATCCTCACGCACGTCGAGCAGCAACCGCACCTTGGTGAACTGCCCCGGCAGCAGGATGTGGTCGGGGTTGGCCATCTCGGCTCGCACGGAGAAGGTACCCGTCTGCGGATCGACCTGCGGGTCGGCGAAATCGACCAGGCCGCGGTAGGGGTATTCCGAACCGTCGGCCAGGGTCACGGTGATGTAGGGATCCCACTTGCGGGTCGAATCGCGGTGCCCGAGGTTGACGTTGCGCGCCTTGCTGCGCAGGTAGTCGAGGGCCGTCATGCTGAAATCGACACGCACGGTATCGCTCTTCACGACCGTGGCGAGCAGCGATTTGCCGCTCGGCCCCACGAGCGTACCGATGTCGGCGTTGCGTTCGGAGATATAACCCGCAATAGGCGACTGCACGGAGGTATAGCCCAGGGTCATCTGCGCCTGCGTGAGGTCGGCCTCGCCGACGGCCACGTCGGCCACGGCACTCTCGTAAGCCGCCGTGGCATTGTCGAGTTCGAGCTGGCTGGCGGCACTCTGTTCGAAGAGCGGACGGATACGGTCGAGGTCGCGCTTGGCTTTCAGCGCCTGCGCCCGGGCCTTGTTCAGCTGCGCCTTGGCCTTGTCGACGCGCGCACGGTAGACCCGGGGGTCGATCACGAAGAGGGTTTGTCCCTTCCTGATGTAGGTACCCTCGGCGAAGAGCATCTTTTCGAGGTAGCCCTCGACGCGGGCGCGGATTTCGACGAACTGCTGGGCGCGGATGCGGCCTACGTAATCGCCATAGATATTGACGTCTTCGGTCGTTACGGGTTCCACCGCCACGACGGGCAGGACGACTGCGGCGGGACGCGGCCGGAGCAGGATGACGAGCAACACCGTCACGACCACAAGGCCGGCAATGACTCCGATCCACTGGCCTCGGCTCAGTCTTATCCGGACATGGGCAACACGGGAGGCCGCTTTCTTCACACCGTTCAGGTTCAGCTCCTGCAAATTCGGTTTCAATTTGTCAAATTTCATAAAGCACTAATATCATTGGGGGCAGCAAAACGGGGTTCAAACCTTGCGCCAGAATTGCAGGCAGCCCATTAAAACATTTATTGACAGCAAAATATCTACCAAATACCAAATCAAATATATACAAAAATCTGTGGAATAATTCTACATCCGTGTGGAATTATTCCACAACACCCCGGCAAAGCGTCCGCCTGCCCGGGGTCTTGCGACGGCCGGAGCCGTAACCGGCGCATCCGAACGCATTGGAGGCAACCGCCCCGGCTTCGCGGCGCAAAGGTAACAAAACAAGTCCGGGCAGGCGAAAAACTGCACCAGGAAGGTTACAGCAAATCCGCCCGGAATATTATCCGAAGCGGGCACAGTCCCGGCGGGAAAGCCATAATCCCGGGGAAACATCCCGTCAGAAGGACACAAAAAAAGACCCGCATGGGTCTTTTTTGCCATATCGCGGCAACGCGGTTCAGCGCTTACGCCCCGCCTCCCGGGATGTTTCGCATGCCTGTGCCTGCGAAGCAGACTGCGACCATGCTGAAATTCTATTCCGGAGGGCTTATTCCCGCCCCCGGATGAGGCTGCCGTCCCCGGTCACCTTGAGGATCCGGGCGTTTCCAGAGGGCTCAAATCCCCCCCCCCTCACGGTTCTCTCCATCCTCCGGGAAACGGATGTCGATCGGATGGGCGAAGACAAAACGCGCACCGGAGGTATAGGTCGGATCGACCCAGATGCGGCCGCCGAAGATCATGGCTATCTGGCGACAGATGGCAAGGCCGAGGCCCGTGCCCTTCTTCTTGTTGCCGTCGAGTTTCTCGAAACGGTTGAAGACCATCTCCTGTT
>ENA-OZFL01000420-OZFL01000420.1-human-gut-metagenome-genome-assembly--contig:-NODE-420-length-12489-cov-9.141949_pt1 | contig 12489 bp, 8 predicted proteins | sample MGYA00245108_ERZ653641 | MGnify/ENA primary metagenome ERZ653641 (study PRJEB26926, sample SAMN06165058) | human gut metagenome | biome: ENVO:00009003; feature: ENVO:2100002; material: ENVO:00002003... | reverse complement strand
ACAATGTACCTCGTATGGCATTCATCAATAAGATGGATATCTTAGGTGCAAACTTCTACGGAGCTGTTGACCAGATCCGTACAAGATTAGGAAAAAATGCTATCGTACTTCAGTTACCAATCGGCAAAGAGGACGATTTCAAAGGAATTATCGATCTTTTCGAGATGAAAGCTTATATCTACAATGATGAGAAGGGTGACGATATCACAGTTACTGATGATCTTGGAGATATGGCTGATCAGGCTGCAGAGTACCGTACAGAGCTCATTGAAAAAATCTGTGAGTTAGATGACGATCTCATGATGCAGTATCTTGAGGGTGAGGAGCCATCTGTAGAGGATATGAAGAAGGTTCTTCGTAAAGCAACATGTGAGTGTACAGCAGTACCTGTATGTTGTGGTTCTGCATACCGTAACAAGGGTGTACAGAAGTTACTTGACGCTATTGTTGAGTACATGCCAGCTCCTACAGATATCCCTTCAATCAAGGGAACAGATCTTGATGGAAATGAGATTGAGAGACATTCATCAGATGATGAACCATTCTCGGCACTTGCATTTAAGATCATGGCAGATCCATTCGTAGGAAAGCTTGCATTCTTCCGTGTTTACTCAGGAAAATGTAAGGCAGGTTCTTATGTATTAAATGCAACAAAGGATAAGAAAGAGCGTATCGGACGTATTCTTCAGATGCATGCTAATAAGAGACAGGAATTGGACGAGGTTTACTCAGGTGATATCGCTGCTGCTGTTGGATTTAAATTCACAACAACAGGTGATACAATCTGTGATGAGCAGCATCCGGTTATCCTTGAGTCTATGGAGTTCCCAGAGCCAGTTATCGAGCTCGCTATCGAGCCAAAGACAAAAGCTGGACAGGGTAAGTTAGGTGAGGCTCTTGCAAAGCTTGCAGAGGAGGATCCTACATTCCGTGCTCATACTGATCAGGAAACAGGTCAGACAATCATCGCTGGTATGGGTGAGCTTCACCTTGAGATCATCGTTGACCGTCTTCTCCGTGAGTTCAAGGTTGAGGCAAACGTTGGTGCACCTCAGGTTGCTTACAAGGAGACATTTACAAAGGCTGTTGATCAGGAATACAAATATGCTAAGCAGTCAGGTGGACGTGGACAGTACGGACACTGTAAGGTTCGCTTCGAGCCAATGGATGCCAATGGAGAAGAACTTTTCAAGTTCGATTCAGAGGTTGTCGGTGGTGCTATTCCAAAGGAGTACATCCCATCAATCGGCGAAGGTATCGAGGAGGCTACAAAGGCTGGCTCTCTTGGTGGATTCCCAGTAGTTGGTATCCATGCAACAGTATATGATGGATCTTACCATGAGGTCGATTCATCAGAGATGGCATTCCACATTGCCGGATCTATGTGTTTCAAAGAGGCTATGGCAAAGGCCGCACCTGTATTACTTGAGCCTATCATGAAGGTAGAGGTTACAATGCCTGAGGAGTACATGGGAGACGTTATCGGTGATGTTAACTCTCGTCGTGGACGTATCGAGGGTATGGACGATCTCGGCGGTGGAAAGATTGTACATGCATATGTACCACTTGCAGAGATGTTCGGTTATTCTACAGACCTTCGTTCTAAGACACAGGGACGTGGAAACTACTCAATGTTCTTCGACAGATATGAGCCGGTTCCAAAGAATGTACAGGACAAGGTTCTTGCTAACCACGCAAAATAATTGCAAATTAGCAAACAATTTATAGTACAAATGATGATATATATACTATATATGGTATAAAAATCAAAAATAAAGGCATTTCCCCTTGAAAAAGGGGGATTTGCCATAAAATTTACTTGAAAAAACTTTGATTATTTCGTATAATCAAAGCAGTCGGTAGATTATAAAAAAAGCCCATGGGGCATAAAAGTTTAAGGAGGACGTTTCAAAATGGCAAAGGCTAAATTTGAAAGAACAAAACCACATTGTAATATTGGTACCATCGGTCACGTAGATCATGGTAAAACAACTTTAACAGCAGCTATTACAGCAGTATTAGCAGCTCGTGTCGCTGGTAACACAGCTACAGATTTCGCTAACATTGATAAGGCTCCAGAGGAGAGAGAGCGTGGAATCACAATTTCTACAGCTCACGTTGAGTATGAGACAGAAAAGAGACATTACGCACACGTTGACTGCCCTGGACATGCTGACTACGTAAAGAACATGATCACTGGTGCAGCTCAGATGGATGGTGCTATCCTCGTTGTTGCTGCTACTGATGGTGTTATGGCTCAGACAAAGGAGCACATCCTCCTTTCTCGTCAGGTAGGTGTTCCTTACATCATCGTATTCCTTAACAAGTGTGATATGGTTGACGACCCAGAGCTTATCGAGCTCGTAGAGATGGAAGTTACAGAGCAGCTTGAGGAGTACGGATTCAATGATTGCCCAATCATCCAGGGATCAGCTCTTAAGGCTCTTGAGGATCCAATGGGACCTTGGGGAGACAAGATCATGGAGCTTATGGATACTGTTGATTCTTATATCCCAGATCCACAGCGTGATACAGATAAGCCATTCCTTATGCCAGTAGAGGACGTATTCACAATCACAGGTCGTGGTACTGTTGCAACTGGTAGAGTAGAGCGTGGTACACTTCACCTCAACGACGAGTTAGAGATCCTTGGTGTTAAAGAGGACGTTCAGAAGACTGTTGTTACTGGAATCGAGATGTTCCGTAAGCAGTTAGACGAGGCTCAGGCTGGTGATAACATCGGAGCACTTCTCCGTGGTATTAACCGTGACCAGATCGTTCGTGGACAGGTTCTTGCTAAGCCTGGTACAGTAACATGTCACCATAAGTTCACAGCTCAGGTTTACGTTCTTACAAAGGACGAGGGTGGACGTCATACTCCATTCTTCAACAACTATCGTCCACAGTTCTACTTCAGAACAACAGACGTAACAGGTGTTTGCGAGCTTCCAGCAGGAACAGAGATGTGCATGCCTGGTGATAACGTAGAGATGACAATCGAGCTCATCCATCCAGTAGCTATGGAGCAGGGTCTTACATTCGCTATCCGTGAAGGTGGACGTACAGTAGGATCTGGACGTGTTGCTACAGTTATCGAGTAATACATTGTACACTTAATGAGTGCGTAAGCGCGAATTTAGTGAGAAAGTTGTTTTGTGAGCGTTGCGAGCAGAACTACCTTCTGATAACAAATATAGTAATATCAAGGCTTCCCGAGAAATCTCGGGAAGCCTTTTTTATGATTTTTAACTTACTGAACTAAGGTATAAGAATTAATGGTTCTAAAATGGCTCTATTTTGAATTATATAGCCGCAAAGAAGCAAGTGAAATAATCAAGTCAAATAGTCTAATCAAACATTTTTGGGACATTCTAACCAATCAAATATGAAGTGACATTTCCTTATATTAATGCTATACTAATCTAAATATGTTAATTACAATTTAATCTAATGGTGAATTTAAAAACGTAACTATTCAGAACCGCAGAGAACAAAAAAGCGGGTGAGACCTATAGTTACTATCAAATTTAAACTTGGATAAACTCAGGAGGCACACAATGGTTAAACACATTATTTTATGGACACTCAAGGATGAGTACACAGAGGCACAGAAGACTGAAATACGCGCTGGTATAAAGGAAGGCCTAGAGGGGCTTAAGGGACAGATTCCGGGCATGCTTGATATTTCTGTGCGCACAGATTATCTTCCGACATCTACCGTAGATGTGATGCTAGATACTACATTTGAGGATGCTGATGCACTTGCAGCGTATGCAAAGAATCCTAAGCATGTTGCAGTGGCGGATACCAAGGTGAGACCATTTACAGCAAATAGGGCATGTATGGATTTTGAGGTGTAGTAAGTGGCAAATTAGTGTATTTGACTATAAATCGTTTCTAAAATCAGGCGATATGTCAAAAATGACGAATATTGTCAAATTATCATTGAATTCCAAGATTATCACAGATGAGCTTAATGGAATCGCAGAGACACTTGAGACACAGACAGATGCTATCAAGCAGATTAATAATGACGTAGAATTGAATAGAATTATTGTTGGTCACAATCAGCAGTGATTTGACGGTAACCGGATGTTACTGTTAAGGCTGAGGTGTGAAGCAGCAATATTAATATCCCCACGTTTATTTCCATGTATATGGCGAAAAACGTGGGGATATGTTATTATATGAGTATGACATTGAAAGATAGAATACCAAAAGAATTTTATAGCTTGTTCCGCACGAAAAATATGGATGCATACATGCAGATAGTTGTTGCGTTATATGAGGAGAATAACGAGGTCTATGCATCACTGGGACTGACACGTGAGGAGTGTCAGATAATCATAGCGGATACCATATCAAAAACAGGCATTGTATGGCAGACGGATTATAATGAAGATGAGAGTGATAAAGATAGTGGCAGCATGGATAATCATGATGATTATAATCCTGATTCCGAAATTGATGTTATATATGACCAGGCCAGTTTCGCATACACTTTGACACCATCAGCTATATTGGGCAGGCTTATAAACTGGGGCTGGATCAGGAGTGATTTTGATGAAAAGCTCAACACATATGTGATTGCATTTCCTCAGTACAGCCAGATGTATGCTGAGCTATTTAAAAAGCTGCTTGTGGATGATGACAGCAGGGAGCGCGAGAGCATTTTGGCTGTTTACAGTGCGCTTTTCACATATTTTTCAGATCCGGAAAAAAATAATGATATTTTGAAAAATGCGTTGTATACGTCAAAAAATCTTGGTCAGCTTTTATCAAATATGCAGGATGGTATGAGGGCATATTTTGATGAGCTGTCACGTATGAAGGATTTTATAGGTATACAGAAGGTACTGATTAAGGAAATTAATAACAGTGATAGCAGACGTTATGCCATCCTTACAACCACGGATAGCTTTTATCGTTACAAGGAGGCTGTAAAGGAGCTTATAAGCAAAATCCTTAATCAGAACGATGACAGAAGGGCTGAGCTTGAGGGAATTCTTTCGCAGACCACACCCGGTACGTTTGAGAGAAAACGCTATGAGTACAGCGTGGAGTACTGTGATAAGGCAAGTGAGCTTGTTTATAAGGTGGAGCATGAGTTTGACCTGATTGAGAGAAAGTACAACAAGCTTATTGAGCAGAAGACGATTTTTGCAAAGAGGGCGCTTGCAAGGATACACTATATCCTGCAGGAAGGCGCAGATGACGAGGATAATATAGTAAAGCTCATTAACCTGATAGATAAGAGTGATAAAACAGATGAGATACTTGGGGCTCTTCGAAACAGAATGAAGTTCACCAGACAGTTTTACAATGTAACGGACGACAGTTTTCCGGGAAGAAGAGAGAGAGGAAGAAGTGAGTTTGTTCCGTTTGTTATTGACGATGCTTCGGCAGGCGAAGATGATATGGCAGATTTTGTGCCAAAGCCATTGTATACCAAAAAGGAGCTTCAAAGCTTCAGAGATAAAAATATGCGTGATGGCATGTTTGTGACAGATGAACAAACTGTAGAATCCATGGAGGATCTGGAAAAGCTTTTGTTTTTATGGCAGGAGGAGACTAATGAGCGCATGGGTGAGGATACGGTGAGTCTGGATGGAGAGATAACAAAGAGTGATGGTGTAAGCTACTCAAGGCTTGTAATATCCAAATCGGACTCTAAACGAGAGGCATAGAAAAGAGAGCAATGTATGTTTGAATATATGGAGAATGTTTCGCCAAATGAGGCAGAAAATATTAGAAAAACTATTCAGGATCTGTTGAGGCAGACCTGTATTTTGCAAATGAAGTGTGACCCCGTTACATTGATTCAAAGAGACAATCCAAGGTATCAGGTGTGTCTTAGAAACAGGGAGTTTATCTCTGATTATCTGGCTGTGCTTGACTGTGAGCTGGTTCATGACCAGCAGGAGCATCTTTTCAGGATAACGGGTGATGGTGTCATGCTCGAGAAGATGACTCTTCTTACTGCAAGGATTGTCATTATAATGAAGATGATATACAGGGATAAAATCATGGGCGAGGGGCTTAATGCGACAACAACGAATCTGGCAGAGATTCGTGAGTATGGTAGAAATACCAATCTGATTACCAGAAAGCTCAATAATCAGGAATGGTCAGACGCTCTTTTGCTTATGAAAACACATCAGATGATTGAACTGCCGGGGGCTATTGCAAACCTGGAGGACAACACACCAATCTATATTTATGGCACAGTAAATATATTCTGCTCAGCCATGGATATAAATGAGCTTGTGCGCATGTACAGTGATGAGGTGGAGCTGATTAAGTATGATAACGAGTCGGCTGCAACACTTGAAGCTGCCGGATTGAATACAGAAGGCAGTTCTGTAAACCATACCCATGAATTTGCCAAGAACAGTGAAATGGAGGAGTTACCAATTGAGTCAGTCTAAGAAGATATTTACCAGAATGTGTCTAAACAACTGGGGCGGAATAAATCACAAGGTTTTGCATTTTAATGAGTATGTCAATTTGTTCAGTGGTAAGAGTGGCTCGGGAAAATCAACCGTCATGGATGCGATTCAGGTAATCCTCTACGGCAGCTTCAGCCCCACCTTCTTGAACAAGGCTGCAGATGATGCAAAAAACAGGAGAAGTGTTCTGAGCTATTTGAGGGGTGAGCAGAAGGATGGCTCCGCAAATCGTGGCGACTGTGATTTTTGTTCGGTCATAGCGCTTGAGATAGAGGATACAGGCAGTCATACATTTACATGTATAGGAATAGCATTTGAGGTACGAAAAAACGATTCTGAGATTAAGAGATTTGTGTACTTCAGTCATTCGGGCAGGATGCCGGAGCCTTCATATGTGACAGCGGACGGCTTTTGCTATTCAAATAATGATATTAAAAAGCTTGTAAATACCCGCTCACAGTCAGCTGACAGACGCGCCAGAGGGGATGTAAACCGTATTTACGCATCGAAGGAGGCATACCTTGGCACATTATATGATGTGATTTTAGGATATATTGACCCCAATCGTTTTATCACAATGGAAAAAAGTGCTATTGCACTCAGGATGACAAATGGAACAGGCCAGTTTATACGTGATTATATGTTTCCAAAGAGTGACTCGGGCACGATAGAGACTATCAGTGAGCAGCTTGATGCATACAGACAAATCAGGGAAAAAATAGAGGATATGCGCAAGCGTATTGAGCTTCTTAAGGAAATAAAGGAGTCGGGACAGGAACTGGTAAATATCCAAAGCGATATTGTCATGGCAGAGACAATGATCAGGTGCATAGATATCGAGGATATGCGTGCAAAGATTCAGGCAGCTGAGGATGATAAAAAGCGTATTGAAGAAGAACAGGACAGGCTTTCAGAAAAGGCAGAGGATATAGCCGGGCAGCAGGCAGATCTGCAGCAGGAGTATATTCAGGTATGTGCGGATTTGAAATCGAGCGACTTAGGAAGCAAAAAGGATCAGCTTAGGGAGCTTGAGAAGAGAAGTCTCATGCTTACCGACAACAGCCGTCAGTGGATTAAAATCACAAACGGACTAAAGGCCTGGGATGAGGATGAGGTCATCACAGATTATGTGAGCAATGCAGTTTTAAACCTCATTGAAGAGATTGTGGATGGCGATGTCACAGAGGCAAAATGTCAGGAGCTTCATCTAAAGCTTGAGTCTATAAAGAAGGATATCGAGGATGAGCTCGAGGACAATACTTCGCAGAAAAATGAGATAACAAAAGAGCTTAAAGAGAAAAAACGTCTGGTCGATGATATGAAGAACAACCGCAAGTCGTACAGTGAGAGCCTGCGTTCGGCAAGAGCTGCGCTGCAGAGAGACTTAAGTGATAGATTTGGCGAGCCTGTGAAGGTACAGGTATTTGCGGATATGTTTGACGTACAGGACGAGGAATGGAAGAATGCCATAGAAGGACGTATGGGAAGGCTCAAGTTCTCACTTATCACAGAGCCGCGTTATGCGCATACTGCTGCTGTTATTTTCAGGGACATGAAGCAGTTTGAGGATGTTGACCTCATAAATTCCAAGGCTATCATGGACAGTGAACCAAAGGCCATGGATGGTTCGCTTTATGAGGCGGTGGATACAAAGGAAAAGTATGTAGATGTCTGCCTGAAAAGATATCTGGGACATATTATAAAGTGTCGGAGTGTTGACGAGCTTGAGCAGGTACGAGATGGAGTTACACCGGACTGCTACTCATACAGCAACTTTATTTTCAGACATCTGAAGAAGCGCGATTATACTACAAATGCCTGCATCGGAGGCAGGGTATCCAAGGCAAGACTTGCCGAGTATGAGGCAGATGTGGAGAGGCTTGAGAAGGACCAGATACAGCTTATGGGTATTATTTCAAGTCTCAAGGCACAGAGAGATTTTGAGTGCTTAAAGGGGGAGCCGGAGTATTTTGTGGGCCTTTCTGAGGCGTCAGATGAGCTTAAAGCAGTTAATTCGCAGAAAAATGAGCTCGAAGAGATTATTAGGACGATGGAGAATGGGCAGTACAAGGAGCTAAAGGAGAAAAAGAGGCTTCTTGAGAAAAACATAGATGCACTTAAGAGTGCTTTTTCACTGAATCAGCAGCAGATAAATGAAAAGATAAGCCAGCATGAGAAAATCATAGGTGCAAACGAACAGCGAAGAGCACAGCTGGAAGATATGTTACAGGGCTATGTTGCCAGAGAGGAGCTTGAGAAGCAGGTTCAGGATATGCTGCAGCATAGCTCAGGAGCATCGGTCAAGAGCAAACAGCGTGAGAAGCTTATTGAGCTGCAAGGCGCAGACGGAAATGGTGGCAGGCAGCAGTCGTGTGTGGAGACGTTGCAGACTGCCCGCTACAGGTATATAAAGGAGTTTCCGTCAGGTCAGTTCAGCGGAGCCGAGAAGTCAAATAAGGCATATGAGGAGCTGCTGGAGAAGTACGAGAAGGATTATGAGCCGGAATATGAGAGTGAGTTTGAGGAGCAGTGCAAGGTGATTTACAAAAGTCTCAGAGAGAATGTCATCGGTACAATCCACGGTGATATCAAGGCTGCAAAGCGCCATGCCTATGAGATAAACAGGCTTCTTAGGGAGACTAATTTCTCAGACAGTACCTATCAGATTAAGATAGAGCCGGCAAAGAACGAAAACGGTCAGTTCTATGATATGCTTATGGCGGAAGAACTGGACAGTAAAAATCCGGATAATGGCGGAATAGCTGGACAGATAAGCTTTGGTGAGGATGATTTTTATAAGAAATATGAGCAGAAAATTAAACTTTTGACAGACAAGTTCATGCCGCCAAGGGATGAGGATGAACATCTGCGAATGCAGAAGCGCAAGGAAATGGAGCAGTATGCGGATTACCGCAATTATCTGTCATTCAGCATGTATGAGCAGGTTACGGACGAAAACGGCCGTGTCATCAGGGAAAACTTTGTAGATGACATGGCAGGACGTGATTCGGGCGGCGAGGGACAGAACCCTAAGTATGTTGCGCTTCTTGCGGGCTTTGCGATGCTTTATATGCAGCAGAGCAATCGTGATTCAAAGATTAAGCTGGTGCTTTTGGATGAGGCATTTTCCAAGATGGATCAGGAGCGAAGTGCGGTGTGTCTCAAGTATGCAAGGAAGATGGACTTGCAGCTGATTGTCTGTGTACCGGATGAACGTCTGCAGTCGCTTATCCGAAATGTGGACTGTGTCTATGGCTTCAGGCGGCATAATAATCAGATTTCTATGATGCATATAGACAAGGGCGATTATCTGAAATTAATGGAGGGATAGATATGGCATATTATATAGCAGAAGGTGCCGTTGTTAAGGGTCAGGTGACAATGGCTGACGGAGCAAGCGTATGGTATAATGCAACTGTAAGAGGCGATTCAGAACCGATAGAAATCGGCAGAAATTCGAATATACAGGACAATGCGGTGGTACATGTGGACTTAAGCCACAGTGTCAGAATCGGTGACAATGTGACAATAGGGCACAGCGCAATTGTTCACGGGTGTACTATAGGTGATAATACACTCATCGGCATGGGTGCCATCGTGTTAAATGGAGCAAGGATTGGTAAAAACTGCATAATAGGTGCGGGCGCTCTTGTCACCCAGGGCACCGATATTCCTGACGGAAGCCTCGCATTTGGTTCTCCGGCAAAGGTGGTCAGGGCACTGACCGCTGATGAGATAGAGGAGAATCATCGCAATGCCATGCATTATGTGGAGATTGCGAGGGAGTCGCTGATTTAATATTGGGTGGATTATTTACATAAACTTTGCAAATGGGTGGTAGCGGATTTTACATAAAAAAAATAAAATCGTAATCTGGGACATACAAAACAGGGAAGGTATAATTTATGAAAACAAAAGAAAACAATACACAAAAGAAAACCAAAAAGCTCTCATCAAAGGAGCTCTCATGGGTATTATATGATGTGGGAAATTCCGCATACACACTGCTTGCGTGTGCGCTCATACCGATATGGTACAAAAGCCTTGCTGTTGGAGATGGTGCAGGGCAGATTTCATCTGACAGGGCAACCGCGTATTATGCGGTGGCAATAGCTGTGATGACAGTTGTATCAGCGCTTATCGGGCCTGTCTGTGGTGCGATAGCAGACCATATGCGCATCAAAAAGGCTATTTTTTCAACGACCGTAGTTGTTGGAGTGTCGGCATGCATACTTAATGGTTTTACACCTACATGGGTGCTGTTTCTTGTTATTTATGTGCTTACAAAGATATTTTACAATGCATCGCTGGTGTTTTATGACTCGATGCTTGTCGATGTGACGACAAAGGATAGAATGGACGAGGTGTCTTCCTACGGCTATGCCTGGGGATATCTGGGCTCGTGTGTGCCGTTTCTTGTTTCACTTGCAGCGTACATCTGTGGACCGGATATGCTTGGATACATATCAAATCGCCTGTCGATGATAATAGGCTTTGCGGTTACAGGAATCTGGTGGTTTGTTGTTACAATTCCACTGTTTAAGAGCTATAAACAGATGAATTATGTATCGGATGCAGCAGACAAAGATATTCATAAGAATTTTGAAAATGATGTATTTATAAGAGACAATATCAAAGAGAAAAGCAAAACAAACAAAAATCCGGGAGTCCTAAGACTCATAGCTGACGCATTTGCACAGATTTTTGGAACAATCAAAAAAATGGCTACAAAAGATAAAAAAGTAGGACTGTTTTTGGTTGCTTTTTTCCTTTACATAGATGGTGTAGGAACTATAATAGATAACTGTATAAACATAGGAACTGATTTAAAGCTTGATTCAGTGGGACAGGTAGTGTTTTTACTTTTTACACAGATAGTGGCATGCATCGGTTCACTTGTTTTCGGAAGACTGTCACAGACATACAAAACTACAACGCTTTTGTATGTCTGCATTGCGGGATATTTTGCAGTTTGTCTATATGCACTTACACTGCATGATCTGATTGGCTTTGGAATCATGGCGTTTGGTGTGGGATGCTTCCAGGGCTCATTGCAGGCGCTGTCACGCTCATATTTTTCAAAGATTATTCCTCCTGAGAACTCGGGAGAGTACTTCGGAATCTATGATATTTTTGCAAAGGGAGCTTCATTTTTAGGCTCGCTTGTCATCGCGTCAGTAAAGCTTGCAGGCGGCACGATAAATGTGGCAGTTGCAACTATGGCAATATTCTTTGCAGTGGGATTTGTATTTTTAAGGCTTGCAGACAGATATGATGCACCGAGGCATGAAAATAACTAAAATAAAAAGTAACGAAAGAAGGCTTAAAGCATGATAAACACAGAGGGAACAAAGGTCTGGGCACACAGAGGAGCATCCGGATATGCACCGGAGAACACACTTGAGGCATTCAAGAAGGCAGAAAAGATGAAGGCTGACGGCGTGGAGCTTGATGTGCAGCTCACAAAGGATGGAGAGCTTGTGGTCATACACGATGAGACCGTGGACAGAGTGAGTGGTGAGAAAGGCTTTGTAAAGGACTATACACTAAAGGAGTTAAAGCGCCTCAATGTGTCAAAGCACATGCCGTCCTATGACAAGAAGACTCGCATTCCAACACTCGATGAGGTGTTTGACCTGCTCAAAAACACAGAGATGACCATAAATATCGAGCTCAAAAACGGTATCGTACAGTACAAAAATCTGGAGAAAAGGGTACTGGCGCTTGTGGAAGAGTATGATATGCTTGACAGAATCTGGTGCTCATCATTCAATCACGAGTCGATTGTGCGCATGAAAAAGCTTTGCCCTGATATGAGGTGCGGTCTGCTTTTTTCTGACATTATAGTAAATCCGGCAGAGTATGCAAGCGAGCTTCATGTGGATGCGCTCCATCCGGCAACCTACCATATGCAGGATGAAAACTACATTGACAAGGCGCACGGAAGAGGACTTAGAGCTCATGTATGGACTGTAAACGAAAAGCATGAGATCTGTCTCTTATACACATCTCCGAGCCCACGAGACCGAGGCTGATCTCG
>ENA-OZFL01000369-OZFL01000369.1-human-gut-metagenome-genome-assembly--contig:-NODE-369-length-13994-cov-8.741947_pt1 | contig 13994 bp, 12 predicted proteins | sample MGYA00245108_ERZ653641 | MGnify/ENA primary metagenome ERZ653641 (study PRJEB26926, sample SAMN06165058) | human gut metagenome | biome: ENVO:00009003; feature: ENVO:2100002; material: ENVO:00002003... | reverse complement strand
GAGACAGTGCATAATAAAATTCTGAATTTTGTAAAGTTAATAGATTTGGGTATTGAAGATATTAGTATCACCGAAAAAGTTATAGATGGAGAGAATAATATTAATCAAATAGAAAGATTGACTTTTCAATTGGCTCAAAATATTAATCCGAAAATTGATAAATTAAACCATTTAGATATTAGAGCAACGCATGCCGTGTATGAAGAAGATAATATTGTTGGACACACAGATATTCCATTTCAGATGGAGTCTTTGGGCACAAATAAGTTATTTGCTTTATTAGGACCTTGGTTTGATACATTAAAAAATGGTGGCGTTCTCATTGTAGATGAATATGGAGCAAGCTTACATACACAGTTATCACTTAAGTTAATAAATCTGTTTCATAGCAAAATGAATCTATATGGAGCACAGTTGATTATGAGTACTCATGACACGAATTTGCTTCGTAAGGACTTGTTAAGAAGAGATCAAATCTGGTTTGTTGAGAAAGACAAATTAGGGTCCTCTGATTTATATTCACTAGTTGAATATAAAGTTAATCAAGCGACAAGTGTTCGTAATGATGCTAGCTTTGAAAAGGATTACTTATTAGGTAAATATGGAGCAATACCATATTTTGGTAATATTGAAAAATTTATCACTGATTATGGTAAAGAAGAGTAAACTCGCCAACAAATTTAAGGCAAATAACACGAATCCTGAACGAGCTCAAAATACTCGTGAGATACGAAATGTTAAGGAAGAATTACCTTTAATTTGTTTTAATTTTAAAGATTTTGATAGAAACCAAATTCCACCAGGACAATCTTTTGAACAATGGCAAAAGGATGGTTTATTATCGAAACTATTAGAAAAGTTAAACTATGTCAGTCAGTGTAATATTACTGAAGCTCAGCAGAAAGGATATATAACTATATATAAAGATTTTCCTGAGCGTAGTGATTTTAAGATTCCTCAATATTTTGAAGGAGATGTAAATTGGGCTGTTATCAAAGATATTGGAGGACAAAAAGCTAGAGTTGCAGGATATGTCTATGAAAATACTTTTTACATAGTATTTTTAGATAAAGACCATAAGTTTTTTAAGATGAAAAATTAGTTTACAACAACACCCTTTGACTATAAAGCCAAAGGGTGTTGTTGTCTTTTGGTATGTTTAATCCTATCCACTATCCCGTAACCTATACGCCTCCTTGAATCCGCTCATGATTGTCCGCTGCACATCGGAGGTACGGTAGAGGATTTTACCGCCCACCTGAATGTAGGACAAGATGCCGTTGTTTCGGTAATCCTGGAGTGTTCTTCGGCTCACTTTCAAGATGTGGGCGACCTCTTTGTCTGTCAGCAGTTCATCATTGAACACTCCCGGCTGTCGGCTCTCAAATAACTTCTCAATCGACACTAACAGTCTGTCGATGTTCGAGTGGAACATCTTTACCCACTCATGGTCTTTTTCTCTGATTTCATTGTTCATACGCTTTTAGTTTTTATCATTGTTATTATACTCATTTCACTCGGTTAAATGGTTCTACCTCGCCATTTGGCCTCCTTGCGTCTATCCTCCACAATTTTTATAATGCGTTCAACATCTTCGGGACGATAGTAGGTTTTGTTCCCAATCTTACTAAATGCAAGCGTTCCGTTATCACGAAGTGTTTGTAATGTCCTCGGACTTATGCGCAGTTTACGGCAGACATCGTGGTTATCCATCCACTCGTCAATCTTTCTTTCACCGTGTCGGCGACAAAGGTTATCCACTCGCTGCACGAAGTACTCAAACTTGGCAGCAATTCCCTCAAAGGTTCTCTCTTCAAAACTGATGATGTTCATTGTTGTCAATATTTATAGTTACACATATTCTTCTCTTTCGTTGGTGTTTCCACTGCAAATAAAAGCAGTAAAAAGCACACTGCAATGGGTGTGTCTACACGTATCATAGTGTGACATATCATTGCATATTCGGTGCGATAAATCACCCCACTAAAACCTATCATATCCATCATTACAATCATTTTTCTTTTCGTAGTCATTCCGTTTTCCGAGTGCAAAGAAATATAGGAGTTGTCATACCTCAATGATTCATCAAGCCTGTTGCAGTATATGGCGTAGTTCGTGGCACTTTAATAGCCTACTGCAATGGTTTTACTCACTAATTAAGTATAGTTATCACACCTACATACAAATTTCGTCTCAAGTGGTAGGATTGCGGATAGACCAACTCCCGATGCTCCGACAGTCCGTCTATCAGCAACCGTAAATAAGCCCTTAATTCTCTTATTTTAGGATTTAGTCCTCATTCTTCCTTCACTCCCAATAGTGGAAATTTTGAGCAGTCCACACCATTCGTTTACCTGCCTAAGAAGCAGAACAATACTTAATTGCCTAACCGAATCCAAATGCTTGACCTGCCGAATTATACACACTTACTTTGCTCACGACAATTGGTCAATGTGCGCACTGAGACCTGAGTGATAATCAAAAAAATGTAGATATGAAAAAGACTGAATCAATTGAAAAAAACACTTCGGCTGAAATGTTTAGTCCAAGCGTATCGCCCTCGGCAGCGAGAGATGCCGAAGTTAAAAAGAGTGTTGAAATGGCATTGCAGGATTTCACGCCAAAGAATGGTATTGCAGACTCTGTAATTGATGAGGAGGCTGTAGCCGAGCCACAATCCATTATGGAAGTTTCAACCATTACTGAAGAGCCACCCACCATCCAACGCAGAGTAAGCAGTAAGCAACGTAAACTCTCATTGGAGGAGTACCGCAATGCCTATCTGAAAGTCCCTACTATTATTGACCGCAAGCCTGTATTCGTCAGTTGCGAGGTAAGGGATAGACTTGAAGATTATGTCCGCAAACTCGGAGGGCGTAAGATGAGTGTTTCGGGCTTGCTTGAGAACATCGCCCGTCAGCATCTTGATACTTACGATGCCGACTTCGAACAGTGGAGAAAATTGTGATGTAAGGCTGCATGCCGTAATGCCGACCATACAGCATGTCGGCAGGCTGGCTGTCCAGCCTGCGATAAAGCGAGAACCCGAGAGTGCGAGAGGTCGGAAGCACGGAATAACGGAAGCAACCGATATACCGCTCACGGTACCATTATCAGCGACTGAAAAAGGCACTCTCAGCCATCGAAAACCACCAATGACGGCGGAAGCAGCAAGACCTCAGTCTTGGGGTGTAGCGAGGTTATCTTTCGGGATGCCGAAAAATGTCGGTCGAGCCGCCATTGCACCCGAAAAACCTCGCTCCACTCCCAAGTGGAGACAATCCGCTCCCGATGGTCGCAGATTGTGAAAAGCCGAATTGAAAAATCAATAACCAAGTAAAAAATCGCAATTATGAATAATAAAAAAACACAGAAACCCAAGCCTAGAGGCAGACCTCAGGTAAGCACTCTGAAACGACTTACAAAATCGGTAACGGTGAAGTTCTCGAAGCCCGACTATGAGAAGCTACGTCACCGAAGCAAGAACGCCAATCGCACGCTTGCCGAGTACATAAGGGACGCTGCCTTTGATGCTCGAATAGTAGCCAAACATTCGGCTGAGGATGCAGCCATAATCCGTAACCTTACAGGTATGGCGAACAACCTTAATCAGCTGACAAAGCTATCGCATCAGACGGGATTCTATCGCACGAAAAATATAGTGATGGAAGTTCTTGAAAAACTCAAGTCGATTATGAGCGACTATAAAGCAACAGAAAGGAGGTGCAGATGATAGGTAAAATCAAGAAGGGAAAATCCTTTGGCGGTTGCATACGCTATGTGATGGGTAAAGACAACGCCGAAATCATTTCGTCTGACGGTGTACTGCTCGGAACAAACAAGGAGATGATTGATAGTTTCAATTGTCAGTGTCTCTTAAATCCGAAGATTAAGCAACCGTTAGGACACATTGCAATCAGTTTTAAGAGAGAAGATGCACCACGATTAAGCGATGAGTTTATGGCTAAAATTGCTCTAGAATACATGGACTTGATGGGCATTAAGAACACCCAATTCATCTTGGTAAGGCATCATAACACCGACAATCCACATTGTCATTTGGTATATAATCGCATCAACTACGAAGGTAAAGTAATCTCCTCGCAGAACGACTTTAAGCGTAATGAGATTGCCACGAAGAAACTAAAAGACAAGTACGGATTGACCTACGCAGAGGATAAGAGCAAGACCAATGTAAAGAAACTCCACGATCCTGAACGGGTGAAGTATGAGATTCATAATGCTGTAAAGGCTGCATTGAAACGGAGTCGGACATGGTGGGACTTAGGCAACCACCTGCAAAAGCAAGGCATTGGAATGACCTTCAAGATTAACCGAAGAACGGGTAAGAATGAGGGATTGAGTTTTACCAAAGACGATTACACTTTTAAGGCTTCCGATGTGAGCAGGCTGTTCAGTTATTCAAAACTTAACGAGCAATTAAGTTGGGATATGCCGAAACAACAGACAGAAATTGAGCCTAAACAGCGACCTATAAGGCAAGAAGTTGAGCAAAATTACAGCGTTATGGATAACCTTATTGAGAACAATGGATTGGGCCTACTGATTCCATCGGATGCTCCATCAGAGGATGAACAAGTACCTTCTTGGCAAAAACAAAAGAAGGACAAGAAGAAAAAGAATCGAGGAATAAGATTCTAAGCAAACAAATTTTCAAACCTAAATAGACATTGATATGAATAATAAAAATTTCAACAACAACGACCATGAGTCGTTTATGGAAGGCATCTATGGATGCTTGGAGAGAATCGAAACCGGTATAATCGAATTGCAGAAAACTAAACCAAGTGATAGCAATTCGGCAGTTGATAACGAGGCTAATGAAACATTATTGGAGGATATTAAAACTCTTGTCAGCAATGCCACAGGGCTTAATTGCAGGCACACCGACCGCAAACTTGAAGAGCAGACTAAGGTTCTCAATTCAAATTTCAGTGCCATTAGCGAGAGTGTAAGGGATGTGAAAGCGATTGTCAATAAATCGCAATCATCTGGAGAAGTGCTAAACTCATTGGCAGAGATTAAGGCTAAACAGCAGGAACAATACGATAAGGTCAAGGTAATGTTCCGAGATACCAATGAGAATATAGAGAGCGGTATTGCCAATGCTAAACATCATCGAATTAGCATTGACGAGCCTCATACTCTGATAACTTTTGTTGTAATGGCTGCCATCATCGTGGTCTTGGCTGTTGCTCTATATGTGGCTAAACGCCCGGACTATGACCGCATTGATAACGACCTAAAATACCGCTACATCAAGATGAAAGGCGATGCCTCGGCAGAGCAGATAGCCACATTAGAGGATATCTTTGAACTCAACCGCAACACCGAAGCAATCGAACAGATGCGTGAAGATGTGGAGACCTATGAAGAGGCCGTTCGCAAACAAGCTGCCCTTGCCGAGCAAGCAAGGCTCAAGGAGCAGGCTGCAAAGGAACAGGAGAGTAAAGCCAAGTTCATTAAGGCGAAGCAGGAACAGCCGAAGGATAATCCAAAAAAGAAATCAAAACCGTGAGCCTATGGCAAGTATCAAGGTAAAGTTTCGACCCTCGATAGCGGATTTTCTTGCCGAATTAGAATAATTAAAATCTAATTGTGCTTCCCAATCGTAATAATTTGCCTGTAAAGGGCTTATTATTACGATTTTTTAGTACTTTTGTAGGAGAATTGAGGGAACTCAGTTCAAGACATATGAAAAAAGAAGAAGCGTTATGCTCATCAGGTATTTGGAAACGTAGGAAATTTTCAAATTGCATACTCAGATGGCATAGTGGTTCTCACGCTATAGCGTGGGCTACTATTACTACATCTGTATGCAAGGTTTCCTACGACCTCCAAATTAGACGTGGCATTGTGGTTCACGCTTTTTTAAGATATGCAGGAGAAGCGAAATAAGATATAAGGATTATAACGATCAAGTAGAAAGGTTTTGCATTATGGGGCATAAACTACACAACCGTATCGAAATTTGGAAGAAACTGTTGCTCGACTTTGGTAAGAGAAATAGGTTAATAAACTTTCTTGAGGGTAAGCGTAGCAATGTAAGGATTATGACACCTTCATTTGATAGGTTGTGGGAACTTGTAGTTGCAAATGAAAAAGAGATTGTTTTCCCTTATGCAAAAAAGGTTCAAGTTGATGATGAGGGTGAAGAAGTTTATGAAACCGTTATCAAAGGTGATATTGAAACAAATAAGCCTATTGGCGACCTTCAAAAGACATTAAAAGCCCTACGATACAAAGCCAACACTTCAATTGAAGAACAAGGTATAAATACCCTGTATCTAACTTTTGGCATGCTAAAATGGAAAGAGCGAGACGATTCATCACAAGTTTTTGCTTCTCCTGTTATTTTAGTTCCGGTAAGACTCCTTATTGAATCCATAACTTCTCCATATCGTTTGGTGTTGCATGATGATGAAATCGTTATCAATCCAACATTGTCCCATAAGTTGGATAATGATTTTGGAATCATTATGCCGGAATTCGACTCTACTCACGATTCTCCTTCTGAGTATATAGAGAAACTGCTACACAAGGTCGAGAATAAGGGTTGGGATGTAGAGAGAAGTACACATCTTACTAATTTGTCATTCCTCAAAATTAACATGTACAAAGATTTGGAGAGGAATGAAGAAAAGATAAATGCAAATCCCGTGATAGCCGCACTTGTAGGAGAACAAGATCCTATTCAAGTATCGGAAGAACTTAACAACTTCGATCACGATAGGCAGATTCGTCCTATTGATACATTTCAAGTAGTAGATGCTGATTCAAGTCAGCAGGATGCAGTATTGCTTTCAAAGAAGGGTGCAAGTTTTGTGTTACAAGGCCCTCCGGGAACAGGAAAGAGTCAGACCATTACAAATATCATTGCCGAAGCTATTGCGGATGGCAAGAAGGTGTTGTTTGTTTCAGAGAAGATGGCAGCCTTACAGGTTGTGTATAATCGTTTGGCAAGTGTTGGATTAGCGGACTTTTGCTTTACGCTTCACAGCCATAAGGCGAAGAAAAAGGAGATATTGCGAGACCTCGCTAACTCTATCAATATAGACCGTACTCGTGTAAGAGACGAGGCGTTGGCACAACTTGACTTGTTGGAGCGAAAAAGGAACTTACTCAATGAATATCAAGAGGAGTTGCATACACTTACCTCTGGTCTTAATATCTCCATCTATTCAGTCAATGGTAAATTGGCAAAATTGGAGAATGTTCCAGATGTTATATTCTCAATAGAGGCAACAGATAAAGTAACAGAGTCTGAATTAAGCGAGAAAATATACCTTCTTCAAGAATTCGCTAAGACAGTAGGCAAAAGAAGTGAAGATTATGCAAGTAATGTTTGGCGAAACTCATCAGTAAGAATGCTTACTAATGAATTGCGACATGACATAGATTCAAATGTATCTCAGTTATTAACACTTCTCAAAGAGGAGGCTGATATATTTGAAGAAACATGTGGTACATTAGGCATTAAAATTAGACCTTCACAAAAGGGCTTAAACACCTTAGTTGAACTTCTTGCATTAGTATCAAAATCTCCACTAATTCCTATAAGATGGATATATGACGATAATATTTCATCTTTAAGAGACGAAGCATATAAATATCAGCAAGATACAAGCACTATTCTTAATAGTAAGTCCAAATTGTTAGCTATCTATAATGAAGGCATTTTAGAAATGGATGGCAAAAATATATGTTCTACAATAGAGCAATGCGTGGCAACTTTCTGTAACCTTTTGAATACAGAGAGTAGAAATGTTATTGCAATCAAAATCAAAGATAGATTAGAAACTATAAAGGTTGCTTTAGAAAATTTATCTGACATATTTGAGCAAGGGAGAGTTTTGGCTGAAGAACTTGGATGCGACGCTCCATCATCATTCGATAAATTACGAGAGTTATACGATATTGTATCGTTGCTACAAAAAAATATTCAACCTTCAGAGCGTTGGTTTGATGATAAGAAGTTTGCGAGTATTAACGGCAACCTTGAAAAGGACCGCGCCATACACGAATCAGCAGCAAACATAAGGACTGAGATAGAAACACGATATCATCGTGAAATAATTGAGCACGACTGCAAAAGCATCTTACATAGGTTTAATGCCGAATATTTGCCTTTTGCAAAACATTTTTCCAAAGATGCGATTGATTTCAGTGATACAACTGCAATATCAAAACTAAAGGAGCTATCTTCAAAATTACACACATTAGAGGAGAAGATATCAAATACGTTGTCAGTAGTTGAGAATGTATGTACTCTTTTAGGAATCGATGTGCCATCTTCCTTTGTGGCAATGGATGAGGTGATTTGTCTTGCTGAAATAATTTCAAAAGAAATAACTCCGACTGAGAAATGGTTTATTCCTGCTTCATACAATACCATAAAAACTTCTTTTGACTCCATTGCCAAAGAGCACAATAACATCAAAACATTAAGAGATTCTTTGACAAACATCTTTGATGATGAAATCTTTACAGTGGATTTATATCCAATGTTGCAAAGATTTAGAGGTGATTACAGCTCCGCATTTAAGCGAATTTTCTCATCTGCATATAAGAGAGATCTTGCAGAATTAAAACGCTATATGCGTAGCGGAGATAAATTATCGTATGATAACTCTTTGCAATATTTAACTCGCATCAAAGAATATGTGGATAAGGTAGGCAAACTTAATGCAGAAGATTGTCGAGCGAATTTTGGTGAGTATTATGCAGGTTTGGACACAAACTGGGATAATATAACTGAAGCTTTTGTGGTTTTTGATGCGACAACTAAGTATAAGGACTTTATTACAAACAAACTTAAAAGTTCTTGGATACATAGAAGTATTGATATTAGTGCTTTAGTTGAAAAAATCAACTCGTATAAGAGCCTGAACCTATCAGACGACTTGACGAATATCAATATATATTTAACAAGCAAGTTCGGAAATAGAGCAACCATCTCTGTAGTTGTACAAGAAGTTGTGTCTTTGTATAACAGTATTACATCTTTCTGTGAGAAGTTAACAAATGACATTACTGCAATTAATGCTTATGCAAAGTCTGAAAGCGAAGCCTCCATTATTGAGTACAATAATTTACTTGTCAAGATTTGTGAACTTCAAAAGATTCTCAAAGATATAGCATTAGATGAAGATACATATAAAAAGTATTCATCAAGATATGGAATATATTATAAGGGTATAGACACAGATTGGCATATATGCAATGATGCGATTTCAACATATCAAGAGCTTAGAGGTAAGTTCGACAAGATACCAACTTTGTTGAGAAATAGGTTGCTTGATGGGACTATCCCTTCTGCGACTATCAACAGGTATATATCTTCGTTTGAGAGTTGCAATTATAATCAAATATACTCTACATTAAATAGTGAGTTCTCTTTTGAGGTGAATTGTAGTACTAGCTACGAATATATGACGCAAATTTACACAAAGTTGCAAATTGTCTTTACTCAATTCGATGAATTGTATAGTTGCATGTGTTGTATGCGTGAGCAGTCAGGAGATTATGAGACTATCATTGAGGACCTAAAGATATTGATTGAGATTCAAAATCGAGAGAAAGAGTTGCAGTCTATAAAAAGTGTAATTGTTTCAAAGTATGGCAACTATTATAATGAATTAGATACTAATTGGGATAACCTATATTCAGCCTTGCAATTTGCTGATGAATTTAAGGATTTCATAACTACATACTCTTTGCCACAATCGTTTGTTGAGTCGATATGTACAGATAAAAAGATTGTTAACTATTGCTATGAGAGGTATGATGAATTGACAGGACTTATTCATATGCTTGAAACTCCATATGATTGGTTTAAATCTTTATTCGAGCAGCCTAACACTTTTGATGATTATATCTTCGGGGATTTAATAGATCGCCTCACTAATTGTCGAAACAAGAAACATCTTTTGGAAGAATGGGTTGATTATTGTTCAAATAGAGAGAAATGTCAAAAGGCTGGTTTGGACGCATATATTGCTCAGATTGACAGCACATCCATTAAAGATGAGTATATAGTTGATGCATACCTTAAGCGTTTCTATCATTTGTGGTTAGATGCTGTATTGCCAAATTTCCCCGCTGTACAGAATTTCAGAGGTAGAATACAGAATCAAACAATCAATGAGTTCTGTGAACTCGACAAGGGTCAGTTCAAGATAGCACAAGCAAGAGTAAGAGAGCGTGCATTGAGTAGAATCCCTGATTTTAACTCAATAAATGGAGCGAGGGATGAGATCGCCATATTGAAGCGAGAGCTTAACAAGCAAAGACGATTGATGCCTTTGCGTAAACTATTTATGGCAATACCTAATCTTGTGACATCATTACGCCCTTGCTTTATGATGTCGCCCTTGTCGGTGAGTGTATTCCTTGAAGCACAGAGTTACGACTTTGACTTGGTAATCTTTGATGAGGCTTCGCAGGTACACACTGAAGATGCAATTGGTGCAATTATGCGTGGCAAGCAGGTAATTATTGTTGGTGACACCAAGCAGTTACCACCTACCAGTTTCTTCTCAACATCGCTTAACGATGAAGATTTTGATGTAGATTCTGACGATGCTATTGAAGATAATGACGCTGGAGCATACGAGTCCATTTTGGATGAAGCTGTATCAGTTTTGCCAGAGCGTAGTTTGAGATGGCACTACCGAAGTCGTCACGAACATCTTATCGCGTTCTCTAATATCAAGATATACAATAGCCAACTTATCACTTTCCCATCTTCAACCGAAAGTGCACCAGATTGCGGTGTTGAGTATGTTTATGTAAAGGATGGTGTATATGACAGGGGCGGTAAGAAGAATAATATTATCGAGGCAAGAAAGGTTGCCGATTTGGTATTTGAGCATTTCAAGAAGCATCCTAATCGCTCTCTTGGTGTCGTAACATTTAGTGAGGCTCAACAAAATGCTGTTGATGCAGCTATCCGCCAAAAGAGATTACAGAATCCTCGCTTTGACAAGTTCTTTATCGAGGACAAAGAAGAGCCATTCTTCATTAAGAATCTTGAGAATGTGCAGGGTGATGAGCGAGATACGATCATCTTTAGTATTGGTTATGCAAAGGATAGCAAGGGCATAATGTATATGAACTTCGGACCATTAAGTCGTGAGGGCGGTTATCGCCGACTAAATGTCGCTATTACACGAGCCAAACATAATGTGAAATTAGTTGGCTCCATTGTGCCGACCGACATCGATTTGGAAAAGGTATCTTCGGAAGGTGTAAAGATGTTGCGTTCATATATTGAGTTTGCTCAACAGGGAATCGTAGCGTTAGAAAAAGAACTTACCTTTAACTACGATTTGGACTTTGACTCACCATTTGAAGAGGCTGTATATGATTTCTTACAATCTAAGGGTTACAATGTGGTAACGCAGGTCGGTTGTTCTGGGTTCCGCATTGATATGGCTGTTAAACATCCAACACAAAGCGGTAAATTTGCTATCGGCATAGAGTGCGATGGTGCAGCATATCATAGTTCTCGAACTGCTCGTGAACGAGATCGTTTGCGACAGGCTGTGCTTGAAGATATGGGCTGGACTATTTATCGTATCTGGTCAACTGATTGGATAAAAGACCAAAAAACGGAAGAAGAAAAACTCATAAATGCAGTTGAAAAGGCTCTTGGTCGTGCTATTGTTGAATCGGAGGATAATAACAATCCTGATAGTAATAATGGTAACGCAGATGCCGTAATTCCAATTATTGAAATCGAGGAGAAGATTGAGCCATCTGAGATTGTTGATAAGGGTTATGGCTTTGATTTGTATAAGCGTGCATATCCCCTTAACATTATTGATGAAGACGGAAGCACAAGAGAGGGATATGACATAGCGTGGGATATCATATCATTGGAACAGCCGATTCATTTTGAAGAGTTGTGTAGGCGTATCGCTCCTGCATATGGTCGCCAGAAAGCCACATCTGTTGTTCGTGATGAAGTCAAATACATCTTCCGAAATCACCTAAAAGGAATGATAATAGAGGATAAGAATGAGTTCGTGAGGATAAAAGATTTTGCAGATGTAAAGGTGCGTGTTCCTAATCCAGATGATGATTATTTGCGTCCTATCAATTACATTTGTAATGAAGAGTTGGCTTTGGCAATGAAGACAATTGCTCAACACAGTTTTGGCATTACACCTGACGATCTATTTATCGTTACTGCTCGTGAGTTTGGCTTTAAGCGTACAGGAGAAAATATCATCTATTCACTCCGTAAGGTGTATCAACAGATGCTTAAGAATGAAGAAGTTACAGAGGTAGATGGTAAGGTGCAAATTGTGTCATAGCTTAAACGTCTAATTTATATAGACCTAAGCATAGAACATATTTTGAATGACAATAGCCTGCGGGATGCAGGCTATTGTCGTATTATCTCATTTGTGATAAAATTTTATGGATAGCGGCTTTGTAAATGTCTCGGTCATTAATAATTGCCGAAACTGCTTTTGCCTCATGTCCTAAAGAATCCAATCGTCGCTTAATTTCATCTGCCTCTTGCTTATTCCTCGCCTGTGGAAGAAGCAATGCTTTCAAACTCTCTACCGCCTCATCAATCTGTTGTTCTGGTGTCTTTTGTATACTATTCATATCCATTTCACTATTAGAATTATCGTTCTACTTCCGCAAAGATAATTATTCTCTGTTGATAATAACAGATTTGAAAAATTATAATTAACTTTGTGTCACATAACATTAATAATCAAGTGTTTAATTTATAACGTAGATTATGTCATTCAAAGCCAAGGTTTCCATAGATGCAAACGGTGTAAAAGAAGAACGTTCTGTATTGTTTATACAGACTCTTTTACTTGGTAGAACCAAGAATAATATTGATAAAGGGACTACTCAATCCAATATTGATGGCTATATTGAATTGCTTGATTCATCAAATAGAATCAATGGCAAAATTACCGTTCAGGTAAAGACTGTATCGCAAAGAGATGAGGGACAAAACAAGTTTCCTTGTCCTACATCTTTATTTGCATATGCTGAAACGACAACTGACAATGTCTTTCTTTTGGCAGTAGACCATTCTCAGGAGAAAGTGTTATATAAGCATATTTCGCCAAAACTTTTAAATGAGAATCGAGATAAAGAGCAACAAGAGACCATTACACTACATTTCACCCAGAACGAGGAACTGCACAAAAATAATATTGACACAGTATTAGAAGATTGGGGAAGTATCTGCAGTAGCCGTGTATATTGTTTAACTAATAGTGAAGCTATCTTAGAGGAGAATAGCGAATTGAAGTCATTTTTGCAAAATATGCCTAAAATGGCAACCAATTTAAGGTCTTGTGATATTACAGAGATTCAACACTTTATAGATGTGTATAACGGGCTATTAGAGTCCGATTTTAGATACATTAAAAGTGTGCTGTTTCCTAATGTATGGAAACGAGGTATTGCAATATATACATACACAGATAGTTCATTAGAATATTCTCTTTATAATATTAATCTGGGAGAACTTGTCGTACCGATAGTTCAAATGCCCCAATGCTCAATTTTCGAAATAAGAAACAAGCATGATTATGCTTCATTCTCTTGTACTGAAAATAAACTTAAAGAAAATCCTAGGTTATATCCTCTTTCTATCATTAAAAAACATGTAGAAGATTTTATCAAAAATCAGAGGATTATCCCATCTGATGAGACCTTTTTGATAGAATATATTCATGAGTTTATCGAAGCAAATTGGAGACACATACATTTAAAAAAGTATTCTGATTTGAATGTATACTCGTTGATTCAACACTTTCAATCAAAATACCCATATATTGATAAAATGCCAGTACACTTAGTGTCAGGAGGAAAATCTATATATGTAAACACTGTATATAATGCTATTAAGCTTTTGTCCGAAATTGGGTATACGACTATACCATATCTGTCTCTTATACACATCTCCGAGCCCACGAGACCGAGGCTGATCT
>ENA-OZFL01000368-OZFL01000368.1-human-gut-metagenome-genome-assembly--contig:-NODE-368-length-14000-cov-4.348440_pt1 | contig 14000 bp, 14 predicted proteins | sample MGYA00245108_ERZ653641 | MGnify/ENA primary metagenome ERZ653641 (study PRJEB26926, sample SAMN06165058) | human gut metagenome | biome: ENVO:00009003; feature: ENVO:2100002; material: ENVO:00002003... | reverse complement strand
TGAATTCATCCTGCGGGATCATTTTTTCAATTCCGGGAGCAGGAATACCGGGAAGCTCCTGCAACGTGCATTGAACATCCACGGCGCCGGGCTTGTGGTGGACGGGATTGTCGGCCCCAGGACCCGGCAGGAGCTGCAGGATCAGCTGGCCGCTACGGGTGAAGCGGTGTTCCTTGTCGCTCTGCAGGAGAAGCGTCAGGCGTTTTACCGCTCGTGCAGGCAGTTTCCCGTGTTCGGCAAAGGATGGCTGAACCGCTGCGACGACGCCTACCGCTTCGCTCTTTCTCTCGTTTAACTTCTCAACCAGTAAATTATTATGGGAACAGCAGCAGCAATCGCCGGAATCGCCTCTGCCGTGGTGGGTGGTTATAGCGCCAACAAAGCGGCCAAGAAACAGGCCAGCGCCGCAAACGCCATGGCGGATGCCATGGAAAACCAGCCTGAACAGAAAACCATCACTACGGAAACCAAGGACATCAGCAAGGCGTCAGATACGGTCAATGGGGCAGGGCGCCGCCGGCTCTCTCTCAATAAAACCGTGAACCCGTCCAGCCTTGGAAACTCTTCTTACGGTTCCCCGTTCAAGCGTACAACCCTCGGTTAATATGGACTACATTCGAACCTCCGAAGCCCTCATTGATGAAATGCGCAGCCACACTGGCGAATGGGACTGGCTGCGCCGCCACATCATGCCACATGCACAGGCAGATGCCGACCAGGAAGAAAACCCCACGGCGGACAACCGGCGGCTGCACTCCACCGTTGCCTGTGAATCCCTGCACGTACTGGCTGGGGCGCACCTCATGTACATCACGCCCACGGGGCAGCAATGGTTCTCCCTCAAATCCGGCAGGGATGGAAACAACAAGAGGTCCCGGTATGATGAATGGTTTGCCAAAGCAACCGAAATCACCCACAAGGCCCTTGCCAACTCCAACTTCTACACGGTCATCCACCAATGCTTCCTGGACCGCTGCCTGACAGGGACAGGCTGTGTCTTCTGCGATACCTTGCCGGATGGCAGCCTCAACTTCACCCATATTCCTACGGGCACCTTTGCCATTGCGGAAGGGAGAAACAAAATCGTGGACACTCTCGCCCGCCTCTTCAAACTCACGCCCCACCAGGCCGTAGAGCAATTCGGGACTGACAAGCTCCCGCAGAAAATCAAAGACGCTTGGGACGATACCAAACGCCGTTACACGGAAAAGCATCAATACCTCCACCTCGTCATCCCTCGTCCTGGGGCGGCCTTCGGACACGACCTCGTCAACCCGCTCGAAATGAAATGGGCATCCGTGTACATGGCATGGGACGCAGACAAGACCGTCATCAAGGAAGGCGGCTACAATGAATTCCCGTTCCTTGTCACACGCTTCCTGCGCTTCGGAGAATCGCCCTACGGCTACGCCCCCGGCATGAACGTCAAGGAGGAAATCAAGGCCACCCTCAAGCTGGAACGGGTCATGGATGTCCTTGGAGAAACCGCTGCTTTCCCCCGCATCCTGATGCTGGCCGACCAGGTAGGAGAAATCGACATGAGGGCAGGGGGACGCACCGTCATCAAACCGCAGGCAGCAGGACTGAGCCTCCCGCGAGAATGGGGAACCTCCGGGCGCTACGACGTAGGCAAGGACCGCATTGAGGACAAGGAAGAGAAAATCCGGCAAGCCTACTACGTTCCCATGCTGCAGGTCATCTCGTCTGTGGATCGGCAAATGACCGCAACGGAAGTCAACGCCAGGGAAGGAGAAAAAGTCCTCACCTTCTCCCCGTCGATGACCCTCTTCGTCTTTGACTGCAACACCCTTATCAACCGCGCCTTCTCCATCCTCTTCCGCCAGGGGAAATTCCCCACGGCAAACATGCCGGAAGAACTCGTCGTCCGGGACCAGGGCGGCAGCGAAGACTTTGAAATCAAAATCCCTTCCGTCTCCTACAACGGCAAAATCAGCCAAGCCATTGAACGCGCCCAACGCAACGGAGGAGACTACTACATCCAGAATGCTCTCATGTACACGCAGGCGACAAAAGACCCCTCCATGCTCGAAATCGTAGACATGCGGAAATACGCCCGATTTCTCTATGAGAACTCCGGAGCCCCCATGGACTGCCTGCTCTCGGAAGATAAACTCCAACAGCTCGACGAGCAACGCGCCGCTGCAGCCCAGCAGCAGGCGCAGCTTGAGGCCATGCAGGGAGCCGCCAAGGCAGGCCGTGATATGGCCGCCGCCCAACAAGCAGCACAATCATGAACAAAGAACAGCAATTTGAACAGGACTACAAGGACTATGTGAACCGGCGCCGGGCTCACCTTGCTGCCCATGTCACCCCAGCAGTGATCACATACCTGGAAGAAGAATTCCAAACCAACTTGCCTTGCTACCAGACAAGGAACCCGGTCACCGGGAAACCTGTGGAACCCAACCCCATCATGGCCGCCATCCGTGACGGCCAGCGGGAAGTCATCCTTTGGCTCAAGCATGAGCTCAAGCAATACGAGAAACAGCAACAGAAAGACAATCCATAACCACCATGTACACCAATCTATTCAACCCATTCCGCGTATTCCTCCGTGAGGAAGCCCCCGAAAACGTCACTCCTCCCGGAGAGCAGAACCCGGCCCCAACGCCTGCCGAACCTCCGGCCCCGGCACCCGGGAACGACACCTCCGCACCTGGGGAAGGGGAAGATGCCAACTTCAACCTGGATTCCGATCCTGGACCCGACACCGAACCCGGCGACGGAGACAAGCCCCAGGAAGAAAACCCTGATGATGGCGGAGAATACGTTCTGGAACTTCCGGAAGACTTCCAAGCGTCCGACGACTTCAAAACCCTGGCAACCGAGCAGGCCAAGGCCGCAGGACTCGATGGAAAGGTCGCCGGCCAATACGTCTCCGGTGTCATTGCTGCGCTGCAGAAGGCCGAAACCGAAGCGATTGCCCAGTCAACCAAGGAACTCAAGGCGGAATGGGGAACCAACTTCAACGCCAATATGGGAGCCGTCAAGCAATTCACGGCCAAGCTCCGGACCAAAGCCGGCCTCACGGCGGAAGACATGGCTCCGTTGCAATCTCCCAAGGGCTTCAAACTTCTGCACGCCCTGATGACCGCCACCGGGGAAGACACCTTCGTCGGTGCCAAGAACGCCGCCCCAGGCCGCAGCAACGCGGAAGAAGCCCATGCCATGCTCACGGACCCCAACCATCCGGACTACGCTGCCCTGGATGATCCGACGCATCCCCGGCACATGGAAGCCAACCGCAAATACAACCGCCTTGTCGGTCTTGTCTGAACTGTTCCCTATTGGGAGCACTTGCCGGCCCTCTTCTGTTCACGCGGGAGAGGGCTTTTTACGAGCTCAATTTTGCGCTCGTTGAGGGGGGTAACAAATCGTTATCCCCCTCGAAGGGAAGGGTGAGGTGGTGATTCACCACCTCATGATCAACCCCTATACTACAGGGGTTGATGGAAAGGGGGTGCACAGTATGCCCCACCTTGAAGGAATGCGGATAGAAGCCATATTTAACCTGCTGTCGCAATCCGCGACACCTGCCCCAAGGATGGGGGTAGCGTTTCACGACCCCCTTGCAGCGGGAGCCTTCCCCGTTTCGGGAACAAGGGCATCATTATTAGTGACCCCTTTCCACATTTGAGGAAATACCGTCACATTTCGTGACGGAACCCGCGCTGAATCCAATTTTGGATGTAGCGGGAGAGGACTCCTCAAAATTGAGCCGCCCGAATTCATTGATAGCCACAAACGAACAACCGCTCCAATTTTGGATTTGTTGAACTGAGCGCAATTTTGCGCCCAGTGAATAGACAGACTCAACTGCAAGACAATGCCTTTAAAAACCGTTTTCATGTCTTGCAATCTGTCTTGCAGTTTCAGGAAAATAAAAACCGCAAGCACTGATTAACAGTGATTTATAATATCAAAATTTTAGTGCACAATGCACCAGGCAGAAGCGTCCATCTCCTTTTCAGCCGCTCCCGCAACCATTCCCAGGGCGATGGGAAGGTCGAATCCGGGGCCCTGCTTCCTTAAATCCGCCGGAGCCAGATTAACGACGAAGATACCCTGCTGAAAGGGAAGGCCGCTGTTTTGTATGGCCGTGTCCACGCGCTGCCCGCTTTCTTTCACGGCCGCATCCGGAAGGCCGACAATAAAGGTGCGTTTTTCCGCCATGGGGCGGAAATCCACTTCCACCTCCACTTCTACGCCATCTACGCCCAGGACGGTGGAGGAATACAGTCGCGTCATCATTCATCCATGCTAGGAAATGGATGGCAAAAAGGAAGGAAAATAACGAAAAATATAAAAATATCTAACAAATAGTTCAGCGCCGGGAAGCGCGCCGGAGAATTTCCCGTTCCTCCTCCGTCAGGCTGGACAGGCCGGACCTGGATATTTTTTCCATGATTTCATCCACCTCCTTTTCAGAGGGGTAAGCCTGTGCCGGGCGGCGGCTGGAAGGCTCAGGGGAATAGTGGGAAGAAGAGGCGGCTTTCCGTCTTGGGGAAGACATCTTTTCCTTCCATAAAATCAGCAATGTCAGAATAAATCCGGCGAACATGCCGCCCAGATGGCCGGCTTCCCCGCCCGCATTGTTCCATTGGAAGATAATGACGGCTGCGGCGACTCCGAGAACGGCCAGGGCAAACTGGCGCACGCTCAAATTAACCGGAGGAAACAGAAGCTGTACCCGGGCATGGGGAAAGAGCACCGCGCATGCGGCCATGATGCCGTAAATGGAACCTGAGGCCCCCACCATGGGAATGAAGCGCCATTCCGGATCAAAAAATCCCATGTACCCCAGCAGGGAGGAAAACAGGGCTGCAGCCACGCCGCAAAACAGGTAATACAGCAGGAAGCGCCAATGGCCGAAACGTTCTTCTACAACCGGGCCGAAAAACCACAGGGCAATCATGTTGAACATGATATGCCCCAGATTGGCGTGAAGAAACTGATAGGTAAGCAACCGCCATAATTCCCCCTCGTGAAAGCACGTATATTCGCTGTAAGCTCCGTAAAGCTGGATCAAGTCCAAATGGACAGGCGGGTAAATATTCCTTGGGATGTCCACTTGGAAGAAGAATCCCAGGATAAAGATGACTACATTGAGCAGAATCAGCCAGTGCACCATGACGGCGCTGCGCTGGTCAAACAGATGATTCCGTACCGTATCTCCCCAGTTCTCGTTCTCCGCTCGCATATTAGGCCGCATGTAATCGCGTTCAGAACCTTTTGACAAGGAAAATAGCTGTTCCGTTCAAGGAAGGACAGCTGATGTTCCGTATCATTTCCAGAGCGCGGCAGGCAGCAGATCCGGCGGCAGATCCGTTCCGCACACGAGATGTCCGGCAAGCTGGGCGGCGGACCAGGGGGAAGTGGTCACCCCCTTGCTGCCCAGCCCGGAGAAGACGAACTGACCGTCCAGCCCGGGAATGGGACCGGCGACCGGCTGGCTGCGGCGGATGATGGGGCGGACGGCGGCACGGGCGCGGATGACGTCCATGTTCCCGGAATAGCGTTTAACAAGGTCCAGCATCAATTCCTGGACGGCGGGGGCTTCCGGAATGCCGGGAGCATCCCACACCCACGCGTAGGTGGCCCCGAAGCGCCAGAAAGAACCGTTATGAACCAGCCAGTGTCCGAAATGCAGGATGCCGGCATGCCAGTCCAGCTCTTTCAAGTCCAAGTCCAGAATGGTTCCTTTGGAGGGGCGCCCCTTCAGCGGAGACATGTCCGGATGAAGCCCGGCTTCCCAGCCGGTACACCAGACTATGTGGGAAAACGTGCGACCGTTCCAATGGAAAAGACCGTCTGCATTCGGCCGGATATCTGCGGGGGATACATCCGCTTCCACAAAACGGCCCTGTTCCATAAAAAAACGCCGCATGGCAGTGACCATGTTTTCCACGTGCAGCACGGCGGAACCTCGCGTATAGGCGGCTTTCCCGCGGCCTTCCCAGTGTTCCGGCCATGGAAAAAGAGGTCCGGCATAGGCGCAGGATTCCGGAGCCGTCTGGCGTTCCTGCCAGATTTCAAACTGGTCCTCCGTCTCCACTTCCCGGAAAATCGGAGTTTTCTGCCACCAGGACCCGCCTAATTCCCGTTCCGTCTCCGGGTAAAAGGCCTCTGCCGCCGCCAGGCATTCTTCCTGCCTCCATCCGGGGCGGAAGGCGCGGCCCGTCAGGGGGTTTACCAATCCGGCCGCCACCCGGGAGGCCGTTTCCGCTACGGGGCGGTCTGCAACCGTAAACTCCGCGCCGCGGCGTTTCAATTCCCACGCCAGACAACTTCCGGCAATTCCCTGGCCGATGATAAGGATGTTCATGATAGATAGATAAAGAACCGGAAAATCCCGGAAATGAAAGAGGAAAGCGGAGGGGAGGCGGTACCGCTCCCCCCGGAGGAAAGGCGTGCTGCAGGTGTCCCTTCCCCTGCGGCGCCGGAAGAACGGCTCTGCTTACAGGGCGGCGATGATGGCATCACCCATTTCCGCCGTATTCACGCGGATTTCTCCGGGAGCTCCCGTAGCCAGGTCGCCCGTGCGGCAGCCCTGGTCAATCACGCGGCGAACGGCGGAGTCAATGGCGTCTGCCGCTGTTTTTTCTCCCAGGGAGTAGCGCAACAGCATGGAAAGGGAAAGAATCTGGGCGATCGGGTTTGCAATGCCCTTGCCGGCGATATCCGGAGCGGAGCCTCCGGAGGGTTCGTAAAGGCCGAAGAACAGGCCGTTGTCCTGTGCGCCCTGGCACAGGCTGGCGCTGGGCAGCATGCCCAGGGAACCGCAAATCATGGCCATTTCATCGGAAAGAATGTCCCCGAACAGGTTTTCCGTCACCAGCACGTCGAACTGGCGGGGATTGCGCACCAGCTGCATGGCTGCATTGTCCACGTACATATGCAGCAATTCCACGTCGGGATAATCCTTGGAAACTTCAATCATTGTCTCGCGCCACAGCAGGGAATTGGTCAGCACATTGGCTTTGTCCACGCTGGTGACGCGCTTGCGGCGGCCGCGCGCAGCCTCGAACGCCACTTTGGCGATGCGCACCATCTCGCTTTTATGGTAGCGCATGGTATCCACGACGACTTCGTCGTCTCCCTCCCGTTCGCGAAAACGGGGCTGGCCAAAATACAGGCCGCCAGTCAATTCCCGGACGCATAAAATATCGAATCCGCCTTCAATCAGTTCATTCTTGATGGGGGAGGCATGGGTCAAGGCCGGAAGGCATACGCCCGGACGCAGGTTGGCATACAAGCCGAAATGTTTTCTCAGAGGCAGCAGGGCTCCGCGTTCCGGTTGTTCATTGGCGGGGAGATGCTCCCATTTGGGACCGCCCACGGAGCCGAACAGAACGGCGTCCGCCTCTTCGCAGGCGCGAATGGTTTCTTCGGGAAGAGCCTTGCCGCAGTGGTCAATGCCCGCACCCCCTACAAATGCCTCCTTGCGGCTTACGGTAAAGCCAAACTTGCCGCTTACGGCATCCAGAACCTTCAGAGCCTGTGCCATGACCTCGGGCCCGATGCCGTCGCCGGCCAAGACAGCAATATGATGGTGATGTTCACTCATGTCGCTGAAAGTCTGGTCATTCTCCCTTCAAAGGTCAAGAAAACACCGTTGCCATGACCGCGCCGCGGAAGCCTTTTTGCGTCAAAAAGCCTGCAAGAGTAAAAAAGTACTTGCCAAACGCCCGTACCTCCAGTAAAAATCCCTCCGCGTTCCATGGAATGCAAACTCCCCTGTAGCTCAGCGGTAGAGCGGGTGACTGTTAATCACTAGGTCGTTGGTTCGAGCCCAACCGGGGGAGCCACTAATTTTCTAAGCCCTGTAATTTTAATGGATTACAGGGCTTCTTTTTTGTCTGTTTTGAGGCTGGAAAGGTGAAAAACCGCGGAAAAACAACCATAAGTGCTGACTAAATGTCATTTTTTGATTCCGTTCTGGCATGAAATTGGCGTTTCGGGGAAAATCATAAAACGCCTAAAGTCTAATCTGACGGCATGATTAAGGCGTGTACCGGCATATTCATGTTTGGACAGCATCCCGGATTGCAAAAAGGGAAACACGGTTATTTTTCCTTCAGGAGGGAAATGATGGATGTATCGTCTGCCTGGAAGATGCGGTTCCGGAAAGAGTATTGGGGGAAAGATGTTGGAACCGGAAAATGGCTCTGAGTCGTACATTTTTTCGTTCACCTAATTTTAAGTAAGTTATGATTTTTGTATCTCCGATTTTGGAACCGTGCATTCCAACGCAGCGTCTTGAATGCTGCACATAGCGCGGATGTTGCGGAGAAGGAAAGGAGGTCATGGCGCAATGCATAAGGCATTTCTGGAATGGTGTTGCTCGCTAAAAAGCGCAGGTATTTTGAGAAGGAGGGTGATGACAATAAAATTACTGAAATAATTGCAGTAAAAACATTGACCCGCCGCAATAATTCAGTAGGTTGGTATTGTTGACGGAAAATAACGGACGATAAGCTGCTGCGCATTTGAAAACATGAAAAAACATGATGTTGCTTATTTATGCAGAAATGAAGGCGTTGCAACCCTGTTTGAAAGAACAGGGGATATCCCTATGAGCTGCAAGCTGCAAGAGTGGTTTCAGGGAAAATGCATGGCTTCCGGCAATCATATCCGGGCCGACGTGTTCCCGTCCGGCAGGGGGCTGGCGGCGGATGGCGAAAGACAGGCTTTGGAAAAGTTGTGAAAACATATCTGGATAAAAATGTTTATGAGGCGGCTTTAGAACGCATAGCCTATTGTTTCCAAGAGTTTGACAACGTCCTGGTGTCTTTTTCGGGCGGCAAGGACAGCGGCGTCATGCTTAATCTTTGCTATCGTTACGCCGCCGAACAGGGCCTTCTGGACAAGCTGTCCATGTACCACCTTGATTATGAGGCCCAATATCAAATGACGACCGAGTATGTCACCAGAACATTTCTGGAGCAATTCCCCGGCATTCGTAAGATGTGGTACTGTGTGCCGATCAGGGCCCAGTCCGCATGCTCCCTGGGGGAACCTTACTGGACGCCGTGGAGCGCCGCCCAGAAAAAACTGTGGGTGCGACCCATGCCGGAAAATCCCTATGTAATCAACGAAAAGAATCTGGACGTCCCGTTCCGGCACGGTATGGTGGACTATGAATTCCAGGATAAGCTTTCACGCCATTTTGCCAAAAAACACGGAAGTACTGCCGTCATGGTAGGGCTGCGGGCGGATGAAAGCCTCAACAGATACGCCGCCGTTGCCCGCGGCAATAAAAGGACGTCTTATGAGGGAAGGAAGTGGATTACACGGGCTGATGCCGTGACCGTCAGCGCCTACCCTCTTTATGACTGGCGCGTCAGTGACGTCTGGACGGCCAACGCCCGTTTTGGTTTTGACTATAACCGCCTTTACGATCTCCTGTACCAGGCAGGCCTTACGATCGGGCAAATGCGGGTGGCAAGCCCGTTTAATGACTGCGCCCAGGAAAGCCTGAAGCTTTACAAAGTTATTGATCCTGCCAACTGGGCGCGCATGGTCGGGCGCGTCAACGGCGTCAACTTCACGGGTTTGTACGGAGGTACGACGGCCATGGGCTGGAAAACCATCAAACTGCCGCCCGGCCATACCTGGAAGTCCTATTATGAATTCCTGCTTTCCACAATGAACGAGAAAACGGCGGAACACTACAACAACATTTTGGAGAGGTCTAAAAAGTACTGGATGAAAGGGGGCACCGTCGATCCCGGAACTGCCGATGAAGTGCTGGCCGCCTATCCTCTGGCGACCGTGACGGGAAAGTCGGGCCGTTACGTCGACCGCGACGTCATTCAGTTTATGGGCTATCCCGACGACATGCCGGTCAGCAATTTCCGGCAGGTGCCTTCCTACAAGCGCATGTGCATCTGCATCATGAAGAATGATTACTTTTGCAAGTACGCCGGGTTCGGTCCAACCAAGGGAGCGATTGCCCGGCGCCGGGCCGCCGTCAATAAATACCGCAATATTTTATGAAAACCTCCTATCAATCCCCCGTTTACAAAATCCGGCGCGTTCCCCTGGACCAGATACGTTCCAATGCCTATAACCCGAACAGCGTAGCTCCCCCCGAAATGAAGCTGCTCTACCAGAGCATCAAGGAGGACGGTTATACGATGCCTATCGTTTGTTATAAGCTGGAGGACGGGACCTATGAAATCGTGGACGGGTTCCACCGCTGCCAGATCATGAAGACTTACCGCGATATTTACGAACGGGAGGGTGGCATGATGCCGGTGGCCGTAATCGACAAGCCTCTTGGAAACCGCATGGCTTCCACCATCAGGCACAACCGTGCCCGGGGATCTCATAATATCGCCCTCATGACCAATATTATCCAGGAGTTGACGGAGGCGGGCATGTCGGATGCGTGGATACTCAAAAATCTGGGGATGGACGCGGAAGAATTGTTGCGCCTCAAGCAGCTCAGCGGGATTGCCTCCCTGTTCCGGGACGAGGAATTCAGCCGGGCATGGGAATCGAAATAATATCAACCCGGAATCCATGAATAAATATGTCGCTCAACTGCTGGAAGTCATTCAGAAGAAAACAGGCTGTGACACGAGCGGCGCCGTGCGCTGGCTGGCGAATCAGGCCGGGGTGTCGGAAAGAACGGCATGGTACTGGAAACAGCAGGAGAAACTGAGAAAGGCAACGGAAAAGAACCTCGGCAGAATAGCCGAAGAATTGAAAAAATGAGTAAAATGCCTCACGCCATGCCATTGAATGTTGCAGGGCGCCCGGTTTTTCTTGTTTAATGTGCAGTCTTTTTAAATGGCGGCATGGGTTAGATTGCCGGGGTGCGTCGGCGGGATGTTCTTCCGCTCCCGGCACGGCAGCGAATAAAGATGTTCCGGAGCGGGGCAATGATACAGCCTGTTTACCGTTGTTCCGGACAGGTTGGAATAGGTTCGGGAATTGTGTTCCTTCATGCCGGAAAACATGATGGCCTGTTCCAGAACAGGCTGTCCACAGATGACCGCATTCATCTGTTTCCGGCCGTGTGAACAGTGCGGGAACGGTTTCTTAAAGAGTAGTTGCATCCTGATATTTTTTGGATTATATCATTTTTCATGAAATGGCTTTTGATTTTCCTGATAAGTCCCTGCATGGCTTTTGCTGAAAGTATCAGGGGAGTCGTGATTAACGTGATTGACGGCGACACGGTCATCCTTCTGGAAAGGACGCCTGAACAAATGCGTACGCATCGGATACAGCTTGAGGGAATTGATGCGCCGGAAAGGGGGCAGGACGGGTATGAAGGCGCCAAGGAATACCTGGAAAAGCTGATTTGGGGAGAGGCGGTTACAGTCCGGTATACCGAGAATGACAGGTACGACCGTATTTTAGGGGAAATATGGCATGGAAAAATGTTCGTCAACGAAGAGATGGTGAAGGAAGGATGGGCGTGGATTTATAAAAATTTTTCCGCTAGCCGAAAGCTCGTTTCTCTTGAAAGGGATGCCAGAAAGGCCCAAAAAGGCATCTGGTCTGACCCGAATCCCATATCTCCGTGGGAATGGAGAGCAGCAAAAAGAAAGGAAAAATCTAAGGGGAAAAATACTGGGGAGATCCCTTATTAAATCGTTTTCCGGGAAAATGCCCCGTTCGTGATGCTGCTGGACAGGGGATTTTCAATAAGCAGGAAAAACGGATGCTTTTAACGGCGGGCGCGGTTCAGGAGCATTTCCGTTGTGGCCTGCCCGCCTGCTCCGGTTCAAAGATGGCGGGCAGCGGAGTGTTTGCCCTGGAGCCTTGCCAGGGCCATGTTTCAGGGTTGGCGCGGTAAGGCAGGAGATAATCCACAGCTTTTTGAATGGAAGCCCCGGCGGGTGTTTTCCGGTAACGGTAGTTCTTGTCGCCCATGCGTTCTGCAAGATGCACCAGGTATCCCCATGCCTGAAGAGTGTAAACGCTGTATTGCCAGGGTTCCGCCCGTTTGAGTTCTTCGGGCTGGGATCCGTCGGGAGCGATGTGTCGGTCCATGTTGGCGAAGGCTTCCGCCAGCCATTGGGCCGCTTCATGGCTGCGGCCCAGGAAGGATGCCAAATAGGCACATTGCGCCACATAAAACAGATAATGGTTGTTGCTGCGCGTGTGTGCATGCCTGCCCTGCCTGCTGGTAGTCAGCCATGTGTAATACTGGTTCAGCCACGCGCCCACCTGCTTCCATTCTTCTGCCGTTAGGGCATTGGAGCATTTCAACGCCGTCAAAGCTTCCAGGAATTCGGGCATGCGGTAAAGGTCGATGATGCCTCCTCCGTCTCCTTCCGTCCGGTGTCCGGGGCGAATTTGGGCATATTTCAGATGGGGCTGCATGCGGGTTGCCGGAGCAATGAACCAGGCTTTCAGCCATTGCCCGGCCCGGGAGGCGGCCTGCGGATCCCTGTCGAGTTTATACTGCCGTCCCAGGTTGCAGACCGTGCCGATGAAAGCGGCCATCCTGCCGCTGTCGTCCATGCTGCGGAGCCGTTTGTTCTTTTTGCCGTCAATGGGTTTGTAAGGACCGTCCGGATTGGCGGGGTCCGGCCAGTAATAAAGGGCATAGCTGACATATTCATTGGCCTGCGCTTTTTCTCCGAACAGGCTTTTTTTCTCTCCAAGGGTGATGACGGGTGCGTTCAGAGGACTGCCATGCACCATGGAAAAGAGAAGCGCCGTGAAAGGGAAAAAGATGAACCAAAACCTCCAAAATGCCATTACCCTATTCAAGCAGAAACCTTTTGCCGGGACAACCGGGAAATGGAGCAATGCCCTGATTTCCTTGCAGAGCCGTTTCCGGCCGCTTTCCCGGTCATCCGGGGGTGTGGCGCTGCGGAAAGGGATTCCGGAAAGTCAGTCCGGCCCTTTTCCAGGATTGCGAGTTTCCGCATCAGGCCAGATGCATGCCGCCGGTAACGCCAAAGACCTCCGCAGTAATGAAGCTGGATTCCTGGGAGGCGAGAAAGACGTATAGTCCGGAGAGTTCCACAGGTTGCCCTGCCCTTTTGAGAGGCGTTTTCCGTCCGAATTCCGGCAGGTCCTTCTGCAGCTGGCCTCCGGTTACTTGCAGGGCTGTCCAGATGGGGCCGGGAGCCACCACGTTGACCCGGATGCCTTTGGGGGCAACCTGCTTGGCCAGGGAGCGGCTGAACGCGATGATGGCCGCTTTTGTGGAAGCATAGTCCACCAGGTTCTTGCCGGGCTGGTAGGCCTGAATGGAGGAGCAGGTAATGATGCTCGTCCCCGGCTTGAGATGCGGAAGGGCTTCCTTGGCAATCCAGAACAGGGAGAACACGTTTACTTCAAATGTCTTGGTTAATTGTTCCGTGGTAATGTCCCGGATATCTTCCACCGCCACTTGTTTACCGGCTACCAGGGCCATGATGTCCAGTCCGCCAAGTTTTTCCAAGGCATCCCTGACGAGTTTTTTACAAAAGACTTCATTGCTGAGGTCCCCCGGCAGCAGGACAGCCTTCCGGCCCTCTTTTCTGATGAGTTCCGCCACTTCTTCGGCATCGCTTTGTTCTTCAGGAAGGTAGTTCAAGGCTACGTCGGCTCCTTCGCGTGCGTAGGCAATAGCCGCCGCCCGGCCTATTCCCGAGTCTCCCCCTGTGACCAGGGCTTTTCGTCCACGGAGCCTGTTGCAGCCATGGTAGCTTTGTTCCCCGGAATCCGGCACGGGCTTCATTCCGGATTGCAGTCCGGGGGCTTTCTGCTGCTGCTTTTCATATCTTTCCTGTTGGAATTCACCGCGCGGGTTCTGTATTTCGTTAGTGCCTTCTGTGCTCATTTTTTCGTCAGTCATATTTTGATGCGGAGTTGACGGAAGGGGAAAAACGCTGCCATGCGGGAAATAGCCGGCAGCATTCCCTTTTCCGGCATTCTTCATTCCTGTCGTGATGACCAGGCTTCGGACGGCCTGTTCAGGGACTGTCTCTTATACACATCTCCGAGCCCACGAGACCGAGGCTGAT
>ENA-OZFL01000351-OZFL01000351.1-human-gut-metagenome-genome-assembly--contig:-NODE-351-length-14556-cov-5.317840_pt1 | contig 14556 bp, 17 predicted proteins | sample MGYA00245108_ERZ653641 | MGnify/ENA primary metagenome ERZ653641 (study PRJEB26926, sample SAMN06165058) | human gut metagenome | biome: ENVO:00009003; feature: ENVO:2100002; material: ENVO:00002003... | reverse complement strand
GTCTACCTTTGGTATGTTATACTGCAGGGCGAGGAATGGAAGCTCGCTTGTCACGGAGTCGTCTCTGTCCTCATACACCACCCTGGCTTTCCCTGCTGTGTAATTGATTGAGGATATCTTCCCCAGTCTGATTGTCGCTGCTGCCATGCTCTCCACCTCCTTAGTTCGGGTTTATCCATGACCCCGGCACTCCTGCCTTGGTCGTCAGATTCAGCATACCCTGTGAAATGTTGAATATCGTATATGTTCCAGGTCGTCTTGTGCCTGTCGGGTGTCCTCCGGTTGCCTTGCCTGCCAGTGCTTCGGCTGCGGTGTAGTAACCCTTTTTCGTAGTGGTCAGTGTGTACTTTCCGCCCTTTACTGGTGTCTGCGTTCCTGTGGATTTCGTTGCCGTGGTAGTTGTTGTGGAGGACTTCGTCTCCGTCTTTGACTTCTTTGCCACAGCCTTGGTCGATGATTTGGCATCCGTGAAGCGATCCGCCACTCTCCGAAGGTCAAGTTTCTGCTTACATCCGCTTCCGATATCCCATGTGACCTTTTCCACATAGTACTTGCCGTCCAGTTTCCCGAAGCCTTTTAGGGTTACGCAGGAAGTCGCTATGATCTTCCTGTTGGCTCTGGTCATCGTTACCGACATGGTCGTGTCGCCCTTGTTGGCTTCATTGATTTTTGCCAGTGTGATGCGCTCTGCTTCCGATGCGTTGCTCGCTGCATCCGTGACCTTCAGTATCCTGTTTCCGCCACCGACCTCGACCTTTATCGTCTGGTTCTTATCATTGTTGGTGTACTCATATTTCGCTCCGGTGTAGGTTCTGCACAGCTTCGTGTTCCATGACCAGTTCGGTTCTATGTTCTGTTCCGTCAATGTTGCCACTGATTTCTTTTTCTCATAGGTGGCTTCGTTGAATACTACAATTTTGTTTTTATATATCTTCATGGCGAAGCCGTAGAGTTTTACCAACTCGTTATAGAATGAGCAGTCATCCTTCTCGCTCTGCTCCACCTTTTCTATTGATATCCTTGGTGCTTCATAGTACAGTTTGATGCCTGCCCGCTTTGCGACTTCCTGTCCGATATTCTCCAAGGTTGTTTTCTCATATGTTTTGGTTCTCTGTGTTTCCTTGAAGCTGCTGTCTGCCGGAAGTGCCAACGCTTCCAGTTTCAGCTTGACTGGTGTTCCAGAAAAACTGAAATCATCAATCACAAAAGATCCGCAGCTTAATTTCTGCGTATCCCCTTCTTTGCTCCAGTTCTTCATGATAATCGTGGCCGCCATGGTGTCTCCCTTGCTTGGAAACCATGACTTGATCCACTTCCTGTCTCTGTCATTGATGTTGAGGGAGAGGCTGTCGCTCTCTCCCGATGCAACATCTGTGTAAGTGAATGACTGGAGGTATTCTGCGAGTTTGGTATCGATCCGCTTTCCGTTATATGAAACGGAGGCGGTTGCTTTCCTTGGGTCCATGCTTAATCCCTCCATATTGGCAGATCTTCATCTACCTCGTCTGTCAGTTCCGGTGTGGCGAGAGCGACCCCGCCTGGGAATACCAGGTATTCCAGTAGCAGGCGGTTGTTCTCCATGAGGTATCCTGCATACTTCTCGTCTCCGTAGACCTGGTATGCTATCTTATCCCATGTGTCGCCCTGCACCGTTTCGTATGTGCCTGTCATTCTCTCGCCTCCTTAGAACCTCTTTCTGTCGTTGTCACGCTGCCACTGCTCCATCATTTCATTGAATTCCGCCTGTGACATACGCTCTGCTTCCACCAGATCATCCTTCGTAGGTGCTGCGCCGTTGAAGTTATATACTGGTGCGTAGTTTATTGGTGCTCCGTTTGCTGTTGCAGGTTGCGGTTCGTTTCCACCGCCACTCAGTCTGTCGAGCAGACCGGATATTGGTGTCTGCGTGCTTCCCTGCATTGCTGCCCCGACCTTATCCACCAGTGCCGACAGTGCATTGCCTGCGCCACCGTTCTGGCTCTCTGCGATCACGCTCTTGATGATTGAGGTCATCTTTTCCCATAACTGGGTAAGAGGCACGATTGCTTCCGCTCCGGCTTCCCCTCCTACCATGGTGTTTCCGGTATTCGGGTTAAATCCGAACGCAGTCGGGTTTGTCATAATACCACCGTCTTTATACCAGTCAATTCCAAATGACGGCACGCTTGGTGGGTTCAGGCTGAATTTTCCACTGATTGAGAAATGCGGCAGCTTCAGCTTTGGCAGACTCCATGAGAAATTGAAGAAGCCTTTTATCTTCTCTATCGCTCCGGATACCACATTCTTTGCTGCTTCCAGTTTCTCGCTGAACGCTGACTTGATGCTGTCCAGAATACCTGTGACCGTGCTCTTGGCTGCATTCAGTTTGTTCGTGAATGAATTCTGAATTGCTGACAGTTTTCCGCCTGTCAGACTGTCCACGGTGCTCATGACACCGGAGAAGGTGCTCTGCACACCTGCCATCGCTCCTGCGACTACTCCCTTAATGCCTCCGCCTGCGCTGTCATACGCAGATTTCATGGCATCGAGTTTCTCGCCCACGTTTGCTCTGGCTATTTCCATGAGGTTTCCGGCTGTGTCCTTGACATTGTTGAATGCCTCCGAGACATTCGCTTTGACCTCTCCCATCTTGGATGTGAATTTTTCCTTGATGGCTGACAACTTTCCGCCTGTGAGATTGTCCACGAATGTGAGTCCAGATGTGTAGTAACCCTTGACTCCTTCCATGGCTGCTGCAGCAACACCCTTGATGCCACCGCCATTTTCCTCGTAGGCCGCTTTCATATTGCCGAGTTTCTCGCTGACTGTGTCCTTGGCTGCCTGCATAACTGTTCCGGCAGTATCTTTGACATTGTTCCATGTCTCCACTGCCTTATCCCTTATAGCAGACAGTTTTCCACCTGTCGCTTCATCCATGGCATTGAACGCATTCGCAGCCGCTGTCTTTGCTGCTTCTGCTTTTTCTTTGACGGTATTCTTCACTGTCTCCCAGGCATTGGAAGCCGTATCTTTGATCGTGCTCCATGCTGTTCCCAGTGCGTCCTTTATTCCGTCTGCAATATTGGACACCGTCTCTTTGGCTGCGGTCAGCTTATCTGAAATAAATCCCTTCACGGCATCGAGTGCCCCGGACACAACGCTCTTGATTTTGTCCCAGGCTGCGATAAGGACGTCCTTGCAGTTCTCCCAGATGAAACGGAACGGGAGGGTTATAATTTGAATTCCTGCGCTGATGATCTGCCCGATCAGCATAATCCCGACCGTGACAATATTCTTTATGGTTTCCCACGCTGCGCTTGCTTTCTCCTTTATGCCATCCCAGACTGCGCCGATTTTTTCCTTTATCTCCGTGAATTTTTCGCCAACCGCTTTTACGATATTTCCGATGGTCTGACCGATCTTGGTAAACGCACCCTTCACGGCATCCCACAGGGCATTGACCGCATTTCGGAATGTCTCTGATTTGTTGTAAAGTGCAATAAATCCCGCCACCAGTGCTGCGATGGCTATTACAACGATTCCTATTGGGTTGGCTGACATTGCTGCATTTAAGAGCCACTGTCCGGCTGCTGCTGCCTTTGTTGCCACGTTTTGTGCGATTGTGGCTGCTGCGCTCGCCCCTTTTGCTATTGCGTCTTTCGCATACAGGGCATTCAGATAAATTGTTTCCGCCTTATCCTTTATCTTGGCTACCCGAAGCAGTGTCATTGCCTTGGTAACCTTTGCGATCTCTATCGCTGTTTTCGCAAGTTTAAATCCTGCGATGGCTGTCGCCAGTGTGGTCACGGTAGGTATAAAACCTTTCCATTCCACGAATTTGTCGAGTACATTTGCCGCTGCGCCCAGTACATCCAAGAGTGCCCCGACCAGTGCCGGAAGTCCTCCGCTTACCAGACTGCTTGCATCATCACTTGCGCCCCCGAAGGCTTCCGAGAATTTCTGCTGCACATCTGATAACAAATCCATGATCGCCTGTAGTTGTGGCTCATGCTCTGCAATTGTATCTTTTAATCCGCCCAGTGTTGCTTCGGCGGTGCTTCCTATCCATCCAATGAATGACTGGAAATCATCCCACAGGTTCTGGATCACTCCAAGGAATGTCTGCACGCTTCCGGGCAGTTCTACACCGAAATCTTCCGCCAGTGTTGACGAGAATGCTTCAGAGAAACTCTGACCGTCCACTATCTTTCCGACAAAATCCAGAACACCGCCTGCCATCTGACCGACTCCGTTCATGAATTCTTGGATTGGTAGTTTCTGAATGAGTTCGCTGAACCCTGCCGTAATATCCGGGATTTTCAATGCCACCGCATCTATGATCTGCATCGCATACGGTCCGAAGTCCTCTACCATGCTTATCTTTAGGTCGCTGATTGCCGACTGGAATCGTGCCAGTGCGCCTTGTAATGTTCCGGTCGCTGTTGCATCCATTGCATCCAGTGCGCCAGTTGAATTGTCGATTGCTCCGGCGAGTTCATCCCATGCTGATGCAGAGCCGTTTACTCCCTCTTTTACTCCGTCCAGTAAGTAACCAAACTGTGAGTAGTAGTTCGTTCCGGCAATTGCTGACATATAGGAGTTTTTCTGCTCCTGCGTCATTCCTGCCATTGCACCGTTTAGGTCCACGAGGATATCCCTCATGTTCCTCATTTCCCCGGAACTGTCGTAAACTGCGACACCTAAATCCTTGAATGCCTTTTGTGCTACATCCTTGGTGCTGATTCGTACAAGCATTGAGTTCAACGCTGTACCTGCTTCACTGCCCTTGATACCGTTGTTCGCCAAGATTCCGAGTGCTGTGGAGGTTTCCTTGTAGTTCATACCTGCGGCTCTGGCTGCACCACCGCATCCGATGAATGCATCCATAAGGTCTGCCGCCGTGGTATTCGCCTTGTTGTTGGTTGTTACGATAACATCGAGGTATCCCTGTAAGTCATCTATTCCAACTCCCATGGCACTCATAGAATCTGTTACCTGGTCACTGGTGGTAGCAAGGTCTGCCTGCGTTGCTTCTGCGAGTTTAAGCACTGGTGTTAAGGCTGCGGTACTTTCTTCCACATTCCATCCCGCCAGTGCCATATATCCCAAGGCATCAGCCGCCTCCGAAGCCGTGAAGGTTGTCGCTTTACCTGCTTCTCTGGCCGCAGCAGACAGTTTCGCATAATCGTCCGCAGATGCCCCTGCGATAGCAGAGGTGTTTGCCATTGCCTGTTCAAATTCCGCATACTCATCAACCGCACCGGATATGAAGTCTCCGACCTTAACGGCTGCGAATGCTGCGGCTGCCACTGCTGCGGCTTTCTTAGCAACGCTCGCTATTTTGTTTAATCCGTCCTCGGTTACTCCGAGACTTTGCTTGAAAGAGTTTTCGACCTTGCCTGCGATTTTAATGGCGAGTTCCTGCTCTTTGCTGCTGCTTGCCAATGTCTGCCACCTCCTCGGCTATTTCCCGCAATTCAAAAACGGACAGAGATAGAAAGAAATCTATCCCGGTCCGTAATGTCATTGATAACTGTATTGCGAGTTTCCGGAGGTTTGCACCGTCAGTTGGACTTATTCCGCTCCGTAGAAAAAAGCTGTCACACGGTTCTTGACCTTGACTGCTTCCTTCGGGTGTAATCCCTTGAAAAATTCCACCGGAAGTTTGGTTGCCTTGGCAGCGATGATGCACGCATACTCCAAGGACATTTCCGGGAGGAATGTGAATGATCCGGTTCTGTCCAGAATCTTATTTGCTGCGATCATGTCCGCTGCTGTCAGATTGTCCAGTCCGCTCAGATCGATTTTGTCATAGGTTTCGCCCTCGAATGTGTACGGCTTATTAAAAACTACCGTATACTCGTTCTCGATCACTTCTCCGTCTTTGTCCAATACCTCTACTGCTACCTCTGTTTTCTTTGTCTCTTTTTCCATCTTGCTCGTCCTCCTTGATTAACACTGCTTTCTGATTTTTGCCAGTAAATCCACACCATTGACCTTGTAAACGTTGTTGATCTTGTCAAGTTCGATTCTCTGCTTTCCGTCCAACTCAATCATGATATATGTGATCTCCACTGTCACTGCTGCGTCCATCGCTCCGCCCTGCTTCACGGTGCCGCCTGTGAGTTTCTTCTGTCGTCCACGTACAACTACTCTCATTCCCTTATAGTCAATACCGCCTGTGCTCTTGACTGTGAACTGCTCACTGGCTCTGAGTGTCAGATTCAGCGAAGTTGCCGGGGACATGAGTTTGAATGCGTCCTCATCGAGGATGCGGAACGGAATCTCCAGTTCCATGCTTCCGAACTGTCCGATGATTACTTCCTCGATTTCTCCAAGGATACCGGGACCGCTCAGTGTCTCGGTCATTCCCTCGAAGTCCGGCAGGGAGATTTCCCCTGTCAGACCCACGAGTGCTGTTCCGTTGTTGTAAAGGTTGAAGTTATTAATAACTCCGGGAATACCTAATGCGCCCATTCTTATTCACCTCCGTTTAATGCTGCGGATAACATATCCGGGTCAAATTCCAAAATGTTGAGGATATCCTCTGCAGGTACATACGGTGCGAGGTACTGGTGGAACTGGATCTTGCCGTTGAGGATGTCCGTTACCGGGTTTTCGTCCTCGCTGAATTCAATTCTCGCCCCTGCACACTTGCCCTGTGATACATAGGAGTTTCCTCTGATGTTCTCGCTGTCTACAATGGACTCGATGAGACGGTAGTTGCCCGGTTCATCGACCTTCTGCTTGTAGGTCAGAATGAAGCTGTTGCCCCACCATGAGAAAAATCTACGGCAGCAGAACCATCTGTCTTTCGGGTCTGTATTCGCCGGATAGCACGCTGTGTTGTTGCCCCATGACTTCCATCCGGAATCATTGATTGCGGTAATGATTCCCTGTCCGTTTAAGAGGTTCGCCTGCGGCTGATCCAGTGTTACCTCTGTTCCATCTTCCAGACAGAGACCAGTAATTCCGATCAGCTTATTGGAAGGGGAGAGGTTCGGCACATCATCGTTGCTTGCGTCTGTGTACGCTGTCAATGCTCCGAAGATAGCGGAATATGCATACTGCTTCGTTCCGACCTTTACCTGCGGCCAGAGAAGTGCTGCGTGCTTGTTGGTGTATCCGTTCTTATTCTTCCAGTCGTTGCAGTCTGTGTACTTGGTTGCTTCTGCGGTGTCGATATCGAGGATGCATTCGCAAGTGAATACTCCGTTGATTTCCTCGCACTTTGCTGCAAGGGCGATACCTACATTCGGCTTCTGCGTCCATCCTGGTGCTAAGAGCAGACCCGGTGTCATGCTGAATTTCGGATAGATGTGGCGGATTAACTCCATACCAGTCTCTGCTCCGGTGCTTGCATTGTATCCACCGATGATGTCGCTCTCTGTTACGGCAGTCGGGTCGATGCTTGTGCTATTGACTGTGAGGGTCTTGGCTGATGCACCCTTGCCTCCTGCGGTTAATGTGATCACAAGGTATCCGTCATCATCGAATGTCGTGATGTAGTCCGTTCCGGCTGTGAGTGTGGCTTCGTTTGCCTTTACCTCTACGGTATCTGCGAGGATGCCTGCCACCTTTACTGTTGCCTGCATCTTCTCCACATTCACGGTCTGTTCCTCGTTTGCTTTCTTGTGTTTCTTCGGGTCGAGCACATTGATTAAGATAATCGGTGCGACATTGAGAACACGGAAGCAAGCGTCCATGCTCTGGCAGAGCGTGTAATTCTTGAAATCGTCACTGTATCCAACCTGCTCCACGGCTTCACTGAAACTGTAGGCGATCATCGGTACATTGGTTGCCTTGTACGGGTCGGATGCGAGGTTCACAGGTGCTGTTCCGATGATTACCTGCAGTCCGGCTGTTCCTGTAACGGGTGCGACCAGGCTCGTTGCCTGCTCTTTTACCCTTACTCCATGATTGTAAGCCATTGCTTTTCTCTCCTTCCTTAAGCCTTATACTCGGCTGCTTTTTCATAAAATACATAAGCGGCACCGCTCTGTGATGCGATGTCTGCGTTCACGGCCGCCAGATTGCTGATCGGCACGACCAGATTGTAAATCGCAGGTTCTTTCTCCATTGCAGTTTTCAATCCGTCCGGCAGTCCGTTGTTGAAGAACTGATTGTGTGTTGCCACTCCCAGAATTGTCGGGCCGGCATACACCATCGTTTCCTGTGTCTTGGCTACCGTCTTTGCTTCCTGCTTGGCTTCCGCCTGCACTGCTTTTGTCTTTGCTTCGCTCATGCGAATCTATCCTCCTTCCTTATTGCTGCTGTTGCAAATGTCATGCTCGCTGCTCCGAAGAAGTAAGGGAATGATTCTTCGTCCTGCAGTGCCCAGTCGAATGGGTGCTGCTCATCATTCATAAAATAGAATTGCTTTGCGAGCATTGGTTCTTTCATGAACCGTTCCTGTATCTTCTGGATGATTCCAAGGACACCCTTGTGTCCGTTGTTTCCTGCGTCATCGTCAAAATATCCGATCAGCAGTGTGACGAACACTTCCTGCGGTTTTACACCGCCCTTGACTTGTCCTGTTTCCACTCGGACGATCACATACGGAATCGTGTCCGGTGCATCTTCGTCCTGTCTGATGGGGAGGTTCTGCTCATAGACATTCATCTTGATGTACTCCCCTGCGGAATCCTTGAAGAGGTCATTCCTAAAAATAACCCCTATTTCCTTTACAAGTTCTTCCTGTAAAATCTGCGCCGTCATTTACTTGCCTCCCAGTATTTTGTCGATCTGCTTGGATAAATTCTTGTAAAGCAGTTTCTGGATATACGGTTCAAGATTTCCCTGTTTTCCACGCTCGCCCTCGTAGATTTTCCGCATCATTATCGGTACTGAGTTTGCGTGTAATACCTTGAGTGGATATCTTTCCCTCGTTTCCCTCTGAACATATCGACCAGCCACTTTTCCACCAGTTGCCATGAATGCTGTTGCTCCTGCTTCATTTACCAATGACTTTAATCCGCTTTTTGTGATATCTGTCTTTGCGCCATGCGAGGACATCTTAGTTTTGAATTCTTTGATTGTTCTCGTTCTTCCTTTTGCTTTTATGGTTGCATCCATATGTGCACGGTTGGCTCTCTGAACAGTAACCTGCTTATTAAACTCTCCGGCTTTTATCGTATATCCTTCACTTCTGCCCTTTTTGATTTTGCGATTTGTAGCAGTTGCTGTCTGATTAATCGCATTCCTCATTGCATTCGGTGTCTTTGCCTTCATGTTTTTCAGCTTGGCTTGTACTGCAGTCATCGTGGCTTCGTCTATTTGAAACTCTATCATGTTCCCTGCCATTACTTCGTCCTGTTAGCCTCCATGGTTATTGTGTATACTCCGTCCTCGTCTGTGGAATCGGTTACCATGTACCTCTTTCCGTCAAAGACGATCTGCCGACCGATGGCGGGCAGTGGTCCGAAGTCATCCGCCTTGACATAGATTAGTTTCTGCTTCACATAAACACCGTCCATGTTGGATTTCATCTTCTTTTCTCTTTCGATGATCTCATTGTCATCTACGAGAACCGGGATTTCTTTTCCGTCCACGGTGTGCATATCTGCGAATTCATCCACATTCATGAAGGTGTTATTCACATCGTCCTTCATGACTTCTTTGAATGATTTTCTAACCATTCTTTTTCGCCCCTTTGCTTCGGGTCGGTGTCTTTGGCACTCTGCCGACTACATTCTCTGGGGTTTCTCCATTCTTGGATTCCCCTGCCAGTCCTGCTGTGGCGGTAGCAGGAGTCGCTTTCGCTTTCTCCTGTTTGCCTTCGCTCCACACGGCTGTTCCTGCGTCAAGCCATGCCTGCACCATTGATTCATCGTCTGCTGGGAGGCTGTCTCCGACTTCATACTGGTGTGATCTGTAAAGGATAGGGTATGTTGCTACCAGTTCCATGGCTGCACCTCCTTATCCGATTTTTACAAGTACCTTTGTGTCTCCTGCGGCCGCTGCCTTGGCTGCGAAACCTGCAGGTGTGTATGCGACCTTGCTTCCGCTAGTCTCTCCGTTGTTCGCTGCGTCTGTGATGCCTGTCTTGTCGAAATAAACAGGCTGTCCGAATGCGATCTCGTTCGTTCCAGTCTTATCGAACTCAAAAACACCGCACACATGAAGGTCGCCTTCTGCTCCGGGTGCGATGTCAGTTCCTGCGATACCCACTCTGCCAGTAAGTTCTACGACTGTGTTGGCTTCGATGGTGGATGATCCAGTATTTTTATAATCGAGGGTTTCCCCTCTCTGCCAGTAACTTGCTTTGCTCATGGCTGCATCCTCCTTCTGTTATGCTAACTCGATCGGGTTCTTTACTTCGATACCAGGGTTCTTGATTGCTCCACGGTAATCCATGACGCTGATACCCCAGTCGAGGTAGATATCCCACACGAATCCTAATGTGCCCGGAGTCTCCATTCTTCTGATTGTCGGGATCTCCTGTCCGTTCAGATAGTCAACCTCGATGAAGTCTGTGTCGTCCTTTGCTCCAAGTAACCACCAAGGCATTACATTTCCAAAACCACCGCAGAGTGCGTTGATTGTCGGATCTTCCACTACCGTGATGCTGTCCTTGTATCTGTAGAGCGGGTTCACTGCCTGCGTGTTGCCGGACGTGCTGATTGTCGGGCTGTAGAACAGCGTGTACATATCGAACATATATCCGCTCGGCACGATAATGATTGCAGGTCTGATGATAGTTGCTTCTCCGAACTGGTCTGTCTGGTTCTGGAGTGCGAGGATCATGCCCTGCACAGCTTCCTTCGTGATTCCTGTTCCCTTTGCCAGTAAGTTGGAGTGTGCGCTGCTGAATAATGCAGTACCGTCATAAATCGCCGGATTGTTTACGAGGATCTGGTAACACTGCTTGTTCTGGGTCTTTCTTGCGCTCGCTGCGTACTTGGCAGGAATTCTGGTTACAAGATCGATATCATCGTTGATGAATGCCTGTCTTGTAAGTGTGAACTGGCGGCCGTATGTTTTCAGCTTTCTGGTCGGGAGTTTCTCATCTCCGAACACATCATGCTTTAACTCTCCGCCCTCCGGCACTTCGAGGAACTCGCCTACCGGTCCTGCTAAGTAGTTGTTGTCGTGGGTCTTGAAGTCCTTAAGAGTTCCCTTCTTTGTCCACTGGTCGAATGTTACGGCTACAGTCTTGTGACCTTCCACATATGCCTTATTGATGGCATTGTCGAGGATCGCAGGGAACGCTGCTGTCGGATTGTAGAACTGTCTCTGTAACATACCGTAGAGTTCATCAGAGGATCTTCTGTTGAGTCCAGACTGTCCTTCATTGGTCAGACACTCAATGGCTAAGTCACGGAGTGTCATTCCCATCATCTGTCTTGCACCGTCTGCCGGGTTCTGGAGTTCCATTCCGCTTCTCATTACGATAGCGTCCGCTGCTGCCGCTCTGAACTTGTCCTCGGCACTTTCTGTGATACTCACTCTACCGTTTGCCGGAATCGGTGCGCCGTGCTGTCTTACGTGCTCCAGTGCTGCTTCTCTTACGGAGTCCAGTGTCGCACCGCTCTCGATGTAGCTTCTGGCTTCCATTCCGAACTCTCCGCAGAGTTCTGTGATGGAGCGGATTCTGGCTCTTTCTTCCTGGATTGCTCTCTGGGTGTCTGCTTCCGGGTTTGCCGGATTCTGCGGAGGTGCGTTTGCAGGCGGGTTCATACCTCTCTGCTGCTGTTCCTCTGCTTCAATCTCTCCGTTCAGTCTCTCGATTTCTCTCTGAAGGGAGTCGAACTCTGTCTGCTCCTCCGCAGTGAGATCTCTGCCTGCTTCTTTGGCGGCATTTACGATTTCCTGCTGACGGAGCATTTTCTGCTGTCTCTGCTGCTTTTTGTTCATCGTCTGTTACCTCCTTGGTTGATGATATTTTTATTTATTTGAAGTTGCCTTTCGAACCAGTCTGTAGAGCGGCTCTGCGTTCCCTGCTCGGTTTCTTCCTCCAGTTCCCTGCCTACACCGACCGTTGGGTCCGCAGGCACGCTCACGATACTAATTTCGTAAGGTGTCCACTTTCTTGCGATGTCTGCCGGTCCTGTGAACCTGCCATCTGCTGACTGTTTGTTTGGCATTACTTCCTCCCATGAGTCTATCTGATAGCCTACGGACGTTGTTTTCAGCGTTCCGCTTTTGACTTTCTGATAGATGAGGTCTGCATCTTCATCGCTGTCGAATTCAACCTCTGCCATTCCACGCAAGTCCTCAATCCATGCCCGGTTTACTTTTCCAATGACACGGTTGCGGTCGTGGTTAAAGAGCAGCACACCAATTTCATTTAATCGTGTAAGGTCTACTGCTCCATCTGAGTGGTCGAGGATTTCTGTTCCCCACCATCTCTCGTATGGTTCTTCAGAGGAAAAGGAAAGAATGAACTTTCGCTCATTCCCCTCTCCTTCCATGGCTCTGATAGAATTAACTGTCAGTTCCCTAGTCGTCTGTTTTTCCTTCTTCCTCTGCTCCATCGCCTTCTTCTGATTCCTGCCCTGTTTCTTCTCCGGTTTGGTTTCCGTCTGTCTGCTGAGGATTGTCGGCAGGTGTTTCCTCATCCTCGTAGAGTTCTGCTGCTGTCTGGTCAAAAATCACACCTCCTAAGTCGATACCCTTATCCTTTGCGTATTCGAGTACCTCTGCCATTTCATCTATCTGCTCTTTCCAGTCACGGCCCTGTTCTGCAGCAATCTGCTTGAAGGTCTTTTGTCCTGTGTTCAGAGCAATCTTGTTTGCGTTTGCTTCCTTCTGAGGGTCAATCCATTTCTTCGGTGCTGTGATCCATGCGTGCTCGAAGTATTTATCCTTGTTATCCCAGAAGTCCTTTGCGTCCAGTTCCCCTGCGAGCCACAGCGAAATAATAAAAGTTTCATATATTTCGTCCATGACTTCCATCAGCATCTCTTTTTCCTCTGCGTAGGTCATGTCATCTTCGATGATGCCCTGTCTGGTTGAGGAGTAATTGCTCTCTGACATATCACGGCTTGTGGCTTCGTAACTGATGCCCTGTCCTGCTCCGACAAGTCTCTGCTGCAACTTGATGTAACTCGCCGCATCCGTTGCCTGTCCGGTCGGGTTTACGACCTGTATCTCATCTCCGGCATTCAGTTCCTTTATCATGCCGGGTGCGATGGATTTGCCCTGGTAGTCCTGGTGCGGTCCCGGTACGCTGCCGTTCTGACGACCGATTCCGGTTGTCGGTAACTGCTTTTTGATGAATACTGAAAGACAGGCCGCTATTCGCTCTTTGACCGATACGGCTATCATGAATTCGTTAGCGTCTCGGATTCTTGTGATTGTCGGACTCATATCGGACATCTCACGCACCTGCGATGGGCGGTGTTTTGTGTATAAAAAAATGACATCTTTCGCATCCACATATACGGGATTTGAGAGTGCCATTCCGTCCACGGAATACTGTCTGATCCAGTACCCCATCGGCTTGTTATACTCATTCATTTCAATACCACCGACTACCTTGTTCCCCTTTTTCTTCGGGAGCATCTGCGAGTTGTCCAGTTCGTCCACCTCGAATGTCTGAAGCTTGAATGGGAGGTATCCGTCCTTGGTGTATCTCTTTATGATAAGGATTCCGCCATCAACCTTCTTTCGCTTCACGCACATTCTCATCATCTGCGTGAAGGACTGCGTTCCGGTCACATCGCAGTTCTGTTTCTTGCACCATTTCTTCCAGGCGGTCTGGATAATCTCGTTGGTCTTGTCGCTGCCTGTCTTTGCCTGCAGTGCGTAACCGCCGCCAATGACATTTCGCTTGTATGCCCCGATGACTGAATTCATCATGTCGGAGTTTCGCTCCAAGTCTCTGGCTCTGGCTCTGACATTGTCACGGCTGTACCGGTCCGTAAATTCTGCCGACTGGTTGAGTACCCTCCAGTTTGCATTGCCCCTGTCATAGTTGCCTGCATCGTAGTTCCTCATCTCAGTCAGACTCTGCCGCCATGCTTCCCTGCGTGCTCCCCACTCCGGGGATATAAAACCTATAATTCCATCTAACCAGTTCATGTTCTACCTCCCATCAAATACTGCGACATAGGTATCATCCAGTAAACTGGTTGAACCCTCTGCTGCAATCTGCGCTGTGAGGTCGTTCCTTAACTTGTAGAGCAGACTAAGGTCGGCACGGGTGAGCTGTCTCGTACCAATCTTGTAAGACTGGCCGCCTACGAGCACTGCGTAAATGGCATTATTTACTTCGGTCAGCATTTCCGAAGCATTGTAATTGGATTCTACTGCTGCCATGCTCTGCCTCCTTTATACCCATGACCCTTCGTTCTGACTGATCCAGTGTTCTTCCGGGGTGTACTGGGTTGTTTCCTGTTTCTTTGGTTGCTCATTTTCCTGTATCTCATTCAGATGCAGGGTTCGTACTCCGAGGATGTCTGCCGCTGCTGTTGCGTATACCTCGCAGTCCAAGTAGTGGTTGTCTGCGTGGGAGGTTTTCTGCTGCCATTCCTGTTTGACCTTGCCGTTTCCCATTTTGACATTCACTTTATGTTCCGCAGTTACCTGCTCTGCGTACTCTCTGTCACCTGTCTCTTATACACATCTCCGAGC